>VOFJ01000226.1_pt1 | contig 249110 bp, 487 predicted proteins | sample 5384081 | NCBI WGS metagenome assembly VOFJ01 (sample SAMN12384729, study PRJNA508395) | human gut metagenome | isolation source: healthy gut I | host: Homo sapiens | reverse complement strand
GGTTGACAAAAATTAGAGAACATGCTTATGATTTTATATCTAAGAGAATTGTTGATACTTCTAATGTTACTGATGGAAAACAGACTCCAATGAGAGGACATCCTGTTTTTATTGCACAACATGCTACTGGTACTTGCTGCAGAGGATGCTTAGAAAAAATGGCATCATATAAATAAAAACAAAAAAATGGATAAAAATGATATTGATTATGTAGTTAATGTTATTATGTTTTGGATAGAAAATGAAATGAAAAATAAGTAAAAATGTTTTACAAAAAAAAAAAAAAGAAATATATCTATGTGATATGTTTTTTTAGTACTTTTGTTTGCACGAATAGGTGTTTCAAATTTACACTCTGATTATTTGTAAACACTTATAATTGCCTTTTATGAATTAAAAAAGTATAAAATAATGTTGACTTTAACCTACCAAATGGTATATACTTTGGCTGCAATTGCAAAGTTAAAAATTAATTAATTTTTTGGGAGGTTTTTATTGAAAAAAATTTTGTTTTTTGTACTTTTTAATATTTATGATGTGTAATGTAACTAAGGCTAATGAAACAACACTGATTAAAGACAAGTTTGATAATACACATACATATTATTATGATTCTAATCAAGGGAGATATAGGTATTTACTTACTAGTAAGTATATCTTTGAGGATAGTGTTAGCTTATTGTATTGAACTTGGTAAACCAATAGATAGCTTTAATTATGTTTTTTTCAAGTTCATTTGATGGTAGTAATTTAAGTAAAGAAGATATTGATTATATTAAGTTGGCAGCCTACTATGGTTACAATTATCCTGGACATGAAAGTGATAATTATTACTTAGCAACACAGGATATTATTTGGAAGAGATTATCCAATGTTTCTGTTAAGTATATTAGAAATATGAATCCTAACAATTACATTGATGTTTCAAAAAGAAAAAGAAGATATTTTATTACTTATGTCTAAGCATAATATTAAACCCTCATTCTATGGTAGTGAAATTAATATTATACGAGGTAGGGAATATGTATTAGAGGATACTAATGATGTACTTGGTAATTATTCTATTAATAATGATTTTACATATTATGATGGTAATAAACTTATTATTCAAGATAAATTTTATGATGATAGCATTACTTTATTCAGATTAAACTACACAGATAGACAATTCTTTTTCTTTTTTGTATTCTTCTGGAGGTAATCAAAAGATGATGTCTGCGGGTAGTTTGGATGATGAAAGTTTTGAAATAAAACTTAATTTTATTGAAGGTAGTATCAGGCTTAAAAAAATTAGATAAAGAAACTGGTGATACTCCACTCGGGGATGCTACGTTAAATGGTGCCGTTTATGATTTATATGACTCTGATATGAATTATATTGGTAGTTTTGTTACTGGTAAAAATGATACGATTAGTGGATTACCTATTGGCCATTATTATATTAAAGAGAGAATTGCTAGTGAAGGATATATGTTAGATCTTAATACTTATGAGGTTACTATTAATGAAAATAATTTAAATAAAGAAATTACTGTATATGAGGATATTATTAAAAAGAAAAGTGGATATATTTAAAGTATTTGATAATGGTGGCACTGGAATACTTACTACTGAAGAGGGGGTTATATTTGATGTTTATGATAGTTCTGATAATAAAGTGGGTAGTATTACTACAGATAGTGATGGATATGCTAGTATAGTTCTTCCTTATGGTGCTTATACTTTTAAACAAGTTACTAGTACTAAAGACTATTATAAAGTAGATAATTTTAAGGTTATCATTGATAAGTATGATACAAGACCTATATATAAACTATTATCTGATAGTGAAATAACCGCAAGGGTTAAGATTATAAAGAAAGACTTTGATACTTTAGATAATATTGTTAATAGTGATATTAAGTTTAAGATATATGATGTTAGAGAAAAGAAATATGTTAGTTTTAATGTTACTTATCCAGAAACTAGTGCTATTGATACTTTTAGTCTTTCTAGTAATGGTGAATTTATTACTCCTGATGTTCTTCATTCTGGTGAATATATATTATATGAAGTGGATCAGAGTATGAATGGTTATTTATATAATAAAGATGGTGTACATTTCTATATTGGTGAAGAATCTAATTTTATTAATGATGAAAACTATGGCGTTATACTAGAGATTCCCTTCTATAACAAAGATAGTTAAGGGTAAAATTATTATCAATAAATATGGAGAAAATGCTAACTATGTAGATAATAGTTACTATTATAAAAATATAATGCTTTCTGATGTTTATTTTGAATTATATGCTAAAGATGATATATATGAGAATGATAAATTAATATATGAAAAAAGATACTTTGGTGGATACTATTATTACTGATAGTAAGGGTAGAGGTGTAAGAGATAATCTTCCACTTGGCAAGTATTATTTGAAAGAGATTAAGTCTAATAATGATAATGTTTTTGATGATACTATTTATGATATAGAACTTGAATATAAGGATCAATATACTGAAAAGATTAATTATGAGATTGATATTAATAATTATTTGAATAAGGGTAAGGTTATTATTCATAAATTAGATACTAAAAATAAAGAGGTAATAGCTAATACTTTGATTGAAATTAGGAATAAGGATAATGTTATAGTATATAAGGACTATACGGATAATAATGGTATGATTGTTATAGATGATTTACTTTATGGTGAATATTATATAGCGGAAATAGAGGCTAGTACTGGGTATAGAATACTTGAGGATAATATTTATTTTACTTTAGATAGTGAAGTATATGAAACTACTATATATAATGAAAGATTGGAAGTTCCTGATACTGGTATGAATGTAGGGCTTAAGAATATTTTAGTTATTGCTATGATTATTTTATTTGGATTTGTTTTGATACTATTTTTTTGATAATAAAAAGATAGTAGGTATTAGTGCAGTATTTATTATTATTGGTATTAGTTATTTTGGTATATACTTTTATAATTATTTTACTGATAGTAAGAAGAATATACTAGCTATTGAGAAAATACTTAATAATGATAATGATGATGTTTCACTAGAGGACAGATATGGATATAATTCTTTTATTGAAATACCTAGCATTGAATTAAAGAGGGGACTTGTTACTATTAATAATAGTTATAATAATGTTAATGATAATATTGTGACTATAGAGAAGACTGGATAATAGAATTATTTTGGCCTCACATAATGGTAATAACTATAATTCTTATTTTGGTAATTTATATAAAATGGATCTTGGTGATAAGATATATTTATATGAAAATGGTAATAAATATGAATATATATTTAGTGATAATTATGAGATTAAGAAGAATGGTTATGCTAATATTTATACTGATAATACAAGAAATTCAATAGCATTAGTTACTTGTAAGGAAGAAAGTAATGATGCACAAGTTGTTTATATTGGATATCTTATTAATATGAGTTCTTATTTAAAGGAGCAATAAAAGTGCTTCTTTTTTATGTTGCATTTTTGACGGTATCATGATAAAATTATTAATAGATAGGAAGGTAACTAATGTTATGAAGAAGGAAATAAAAAAAAGATTAAACTTACTGACAATATTTCTTACTATATTAGTGATAATACTATTTATTTATTTCAGGATGAATATAATTTTAGTAAAGATGATATTAAAATAATAGGAAAGAAAGTTGCTTTATTAATTCAAGATAATGATATTTCTTATATTAATATTACTGCGAAGGGAATTGAAGATAAGAAAAAGTTTATATCATGATTTGGGTTTTACTTTATCCTACTATGATGTTAATAAACTAAATGAACTTTTTAGTGATAAGAAGGATAAGATTAAATATAGGTGTTATGGAATAATGACTAAGAGTGATTTTTTAAATAGGTTAATGGAGGATAAAAAAGGTGGAAGAAAAGAAAGAAAAAAGATACTAAAGTAATTAATTCTAATTCTGGATTTGTTAGTAATATGATACTTTTATTTGGTGGTATTATTTTGCTGTGCTATTTGTGTGTAGACGGGGCTATTTATTTGGTTAAATAGAAGGGAGATATTATGACAGTTGATAATTTATTAGTTATATTACAAAAAGTTATTGATATTTCTTTAGTATGGATGATGGTTTATTTTGTACTTAAGAATATTAAAAATAATGTTAAGATTATATTATTATTTAAGGGGTGTTCTTGTTATATTAGTTATTAAAATACTTAGTGATACACTTAATTTAACGACGATAGGATTACTTTTTAGAGTATGTTATTATGTGGGGACCATTGGCACTTATAATTATATTTCAACCAGAGATTAGAAGTATACTAGAACATATTGGTAGAAAGCAATTACTTGGTAGACATAAGGTACTTACACTTGATGAAAGAGAGAAACTTGTTTATGAAGTTATGACTGCGGTTGATTATCTTAGAAAATCTAGAATTGGTGCTTTAATAGTTATCGAAAGAGATATTAGTCTTAATGAATATATTGAGAGAAGTAAACCAATATATGGTGATATTTCTTCAGAACTTTTAATATCAATATTCTTTCCAAGAAACCCTCTTCATGATGGTGGAGTAATTATTCAAGGTAATAAAATTACTTCGGCAGGTGCAGTATTTCCAATAAGTATTAATAGTAAGATTAGTAAGAAACTTGGTACTAGACATAGAGCCGCGATTGGAGATAAGCGAAGAATCTGATGCTATTGCTATTGTAGTTAGTGAAGAAACTGGTAAGATTTCAATAGCGGTAGATGGTAACTTAAATTATAATCTTTCTTTAGATGATGCTAGAATGATTTTAGTAGAGGAATTAAAACCTAAAAAAGAGGTCCTTCTTGATGATGAGTTTGTAGATGAAAAGGAGGATGATAATGATGAAAACGCTTAAGAAAATTATTAAATTTTTTAGAAATTTATTTAGAACTATAGGTAGTTTCATTGACAGATTTATTGTTACTCCGGTTACGAAGTTTGCTATGTTTATTGGTGAAAAAGCTGATAAGGGAGCTGGTAAGTTTGAAAGATGGCTTAATAAGAGAAATACTTTGGTATTTGTATCTTTACTAGTATCATTATTAATATTCTTTTATGTAGATAATCAGGCTAGTACTGTTATTGATAGTGCTGCTGAAGTACTTCATAATCAGATAGTGGATGTTACTTATAATAAAGAAGCTTATGTTGTTGAGGGTATTCCTGAGACTGCTGATGTTACTTTGATTGGTAGAACTGTTGACTTATATCTTGCTAAACAATTATCTACCGGTAAGGTGACTGCAGATTTATCTAATTTGAAAGAGGGCACTCATAAGATAGAACTTAATTATGAAAGCCCAATTAATTCAGTTAATTATAAACTTGATCCTTCTTCAATTACTGTTAATGTATATCCTAAAGTTTCTGCGACTAAGTCTATTACTGTGGATGTTATAAATAAGGATAAACTTGAAAGTAAGTTATCTGTACAGTCTGTTACTTTGGATAAAGAGGAAGTTATTATTAAGGGTACTGAAGATGAGAAATCTATTCATAATATAAATAAAGTGGCTACAGTTAAGGCACTTGTAGATATTGGTGAACTTATTGATCCTACTGCGGGTGTTAATACTCTTAAAGATGTTAAACTTGTGGCTTATGATAAGTATGGTAATGTTGTTGATGTTGAAATTGTTCCTGAGAAAAACTGTTACCGCTACTGTTAATATTGAATCTTATAGTGGCACTGCTAAAATAAAGATTATTCCTAAAGGAAGCGTTGCTTTTGGTAAGGCTATTAGTTCAATTAGTTCTTCTGTAAATGAAATTAGTATATATGGTGATCAGGCAGTTGTTAGTAAATATACGGAATCTTATATTCCAATAGAGGTTGATGTAACTGGTTTATCTGATAGTAAGTCTTATACGGTGGTTGTACCTAAACCTGAAGGTATAAGAGAAGTGTCTGAGAAGACTATTACGGTTAAGGTATCTCTTGGTGAAGAAAAAATCAATGGAAGTTGATGATATTAGGATTGATGCTATTAACTTAGGACCTAAACTTAAAGGCTGGTGCTATTGGAGAAAATTCTTCTAAGACTACTGTTATTGTTAAGGGTACGCAAGAAGTTCTTGATAATATTGATAGTACTACTATTAAAGCAACAGTAGATTTATCTGGACTAGGTGAAGGTGAACATACTGTTAATGTTAAAGTAAGTGGTGAAGAGGTTAAAGCTAATTACTTTGCTAAGACTACAAAGATTAAAGTTAGAATTACTAAAAGTTAATGTCTTATATTGACAAGTTTTGTCGAATGTGATGTAAAGTATGTAAATATGTGTTATCCTATAAAAAAGGAGGAGGATAATATATGGGGTATATACTAGTAGAAGATATATTTGATGAAATGAGTCAGAATATCACTTACATTAAATTAAATAGTTATTTAAAGAGGAAAGATAATACTTAGTCTTTCCTTTTGCTATGAATTAGTATATAATTATAGATATAGAGGAAGGTGTTAAGATGGGAAGAAAGAAAAAAAGAAGATAATAAAGATGAAGTAGTGGTACTTGAAAAGATTGAAAAAAACTAAAAGTAGTAGTGGTGTTTCAGAGGTATTTTATTATTTACTTGGATTAGTTATTGGTATTGTACTTATATTTGCTACAGAAGAACTACTTAGTACTATTAATTTTTTATTTGTTGTTATTTTTGCTATTATTGCAGTAGTACAATTAATTGGTTTTATTATGGATAAGAAATATATTAGTAGAGACTATTCTAGTTTGATAATTGGTATTATGTGTATTTGGGTAGCTATGTTTGTATTTAAGTATGGTAGTTTCTTATTTCTAGAGATGCTTCCGGTACTTGTTAGTTTATTATTATTTATTATGGCTACGAGTAGTATTACTAAGTATTTTGATAGAAAGATTACGGGTAATTTGATTGTATCTATTATTTCTATTATTCTTGGTATACTTCTTATATTTGTACCTAAGAGTATTATGTATACTTTATTTAAAGTGGTTGGAGTATATATAATTGTTATGATTATATTAGATTTTATTGATTATAAGAAGAATAATAAGAGTGCTTAGGTTCACTCTAAGCCTGTAGTCTTAGTGTGTTAGTTTAAGCCTTATGAATAAGTCTTAAACTAAGATCTATTATATATAAGCATAAACTATATATTTTAAATTAAAGAGGATACTAGGTGTCTTCTTTTTAACTGTTTTTGTATTGGTTAGAAAGTTTTCACTGTGAATATGATATCTTAGTGTTATTCCTATACAGACTAAGAATTAGGCTGGATAGGACAGAAAAAATACCTTGGATTTTTTCTGGAAGGTAAGTTTTTGAAGAAAATGAGTAAAAAAATATGTTCAAATGTATGTTTTTTGTGATATAATTGTAGACTGTGAAAAAAAAGAAGGTGTATTTTATGAAAATTAGAAATGTTGCTATTATAGCACATGTAGACCATGGTAAAACTACTTTAGTTGATCAATTACTTAAAAAATCTGGTACTTTTAGAGATAATGAACAAGTTGAAGTTAGAGCAATGGATTCAAATGATATAGAAAGAGAAAGAGGTATCACTATTCTTGCTAAGACTACTTCAATTCATTATAATGGATATAAGATTAATATACTAGATACTCCTGGTCATGCTGACTTTGGTGGTGAAGTAGAAAAGAATTATGAATATGGTTGATGGTGTATTACTTTTCTAGTAGATGCTTATGAGGGTACAATGCCACAGACTAGATTCGTTCTTAAAAAAAAGCATTAGAAGCAGGAGTTAAACCTATTGTTGTTATAAATAAGGTAGATAAACCTACTGCTAGGGTAGAGAAAGTACTAGATGAAGTTATAGATTTATTTATTGAACTTGGTGCTACTGAAGAACAACTTGATTTTAAAGTTGCTTATGTTAGTGCTTTAAATGGTACTGCTAGTTTAGATCCAGATATTAGTACACAAAGTGAAAGCTATGATGATATTTTTAATTTAATTATTAATGAGATTCCTGAACCTAATGCTAATCCAGATGGTAATTTACAATTTCAACCTGCTCTTTTAGATTATAATGAATATGTTGGTAGAATTGGTATTGGTAAAGTTCATAGTGGTACTATTAAAAGTTAATGAAATGGTATCTTGTGTTAGATTAGATGGTAGTATTAAACAATTTTAGAATTCAAAAATTATTTGGTTTTGATGGTCTTAAGAGAGTAGAAATTAATGAGGCTAAGGCTGGGGATATTGCAGCAGTTGCAGGTCTTATGGATATTTCTGTTGGTGAAACTATATGTAATGTTGGTAAAGAAGAGGCTCTTCCTATACTTAGAATTGATGAACCTACTTTAAAAATGACATTTATGGTTAACAATAGCCCATTTGTTGGTAGAGAGGGTAAGATTGTTACTGCTAGAAAAAATAGGCGAAAGATTATTTAAAGAGACTCAAAGAGATGTTAGTTTGAAAGTTGAAGAGGCTAGCAATGAGTCTTGGACTGTTTCTGGTAGAGGCGAACTTCATTTATCTATTCTTATTGAAAATCTTAGAAGAGAAGGTTTTGAACTTCAAGTATCTAAGCCTGAGGTTATTATTAAAGAAATAGATGGTGTTAAGTGCGAACCTTATGAAGATGTTCAGATTGAAGTTAGTGATGAGGGTGTAGGTAATGTTAATTGAGGCACTTGGTCTTCGTGGTGGTAAGATGGATAATATGTCTAATGTTAATAATTTAATTAGACTTAATTATACTATTCCTTCAAGAGGGTTAATTGGTTTTAATACTAACTTTATGACTATAACTAAGGGCTATGGTATACTTAATCATAGTTTTAAGGAATATCTTCCAGTAGAGGATATTAATTCTACTGAAAGAAAAGTAGGTGTACTTGTATCTACTGAAGCAGGTAAAGCTACTGCTTATGCACTTGGACAACTTGAAGATAGAGGAGTAATGTTTATTGAACCTGGTACTGAGGTATATGAGGGTATGATTGTGGGTGAATGTAATAGAGAAAATGACCTTGCTGTTAACGTTGTTAAGGGTAAACAACTTACTAATACAAGAGCATCAGGGTCTGACCATACTGTTGTACTTAAAAAGACCTAGACCATTAACATTAGAATATTGTCTAGATTATATTAATAGTGATGAGCTAGTAGAAATTACTCCTGAAAAAATATTAGACTTAGAAAATTTATTTTAAATACTGAATTAAGAAAGAAGTTTGATGCAAAGAAATAACTTCTTTTTTTCTATGAAAAAAAATACCTAGTTTGATAGGTATTTAGTTATTTTAAATTTTTTCTTTTTGTATTCGTTATATAATTCTTGAAATCTTGTAAAGTGAATTATTTCTCTTTGTCTTAGAATAGAAGTGGTCCTATGACATCTGGATCATCTGTTAGGTTGATTAGGTTTTCATAAGTAGCTCTGGCTTTTTGTTCTGCGGCCATGTCTTCTGATAGGTCGGCAAGTGGGTCTCCGGTTGTTGCAAAATATGATACGGTAAATGGTACGCCATTCGCATCTGTTGGATATAGGCCATAACCATGTTCAGCATAATGTGATTCAAGACCTGCTTCTTTTTAATTCCTTTATAGTGGCTCCTTTTAATAACTGGTATATCATTGCGGATATCATTTCAACATGGGCTAGTTCTTCTGTTCCAATATCACTCGGTAAGCAAAGCTTTTCCTTTATCATCTGGCATTGTATATCTTTGATTTAGATAACGGAAGGCTGCTGCTAACTCGCCGTTGGCGCCTCCATACTGTGTTACGAGATATTTAGCCATTCTTATATCTTTCTTTTTGATGTTAACGGGATATTCTAATGATTTTACATATTTCCACATTATTTTTGCACCTCCCATGGCCATGGTGAATTATTCCAAGTCCAATTATTTGTTTGAACAGGACTTGATGTAGTTAATGGTACATATTTACTTTCGTATAATGTTACTAATTCTTTTTCTTTCTTTTAGATAAGTATTGAATCTATTTAGTGCTTCTTTATTGTTAGGATATAAATCTAGGTAAAGATTCATTTCGATCATAGCAAATCTTTGCTCATCTATTTGTAGTAATAAATCTTCTTTCTCATTATTTGCTTTTAACTCTTGTGGTTTATAGTTTTTGTATTCATCATATAAGTTATTAAAAAATTACCTCGTTTTTAAAACCAAGTTTTGTATCTAAAATATTGTTATTAGTAGGCATTACTGCATTTGGATATAATGCTTGATAGTTCATATCATAGATCATACTATTTGGATCTGCTAAAAAATTCATATCATTATAATTATTATTTAGATAATTATAATAGTCGTTAAAATTATTCATTATTTTTCCCTCCTAAAATAGGTTATGATACTGATTAATTTGTGTATGGGAATATACCTAGGTTGACAAAAATTATTTATTTAAATATAATTTTGTATGAGAGAAGTGATATGATGTTTAATAGAAATAATGAGCCGATTATAATTAAAAAAAATGATGAATTTAGGAAATGTATTTTATTTATTTCTTTTTTTCCGATATATGATTATAAAGAAGAAGAGTTAAAAAATACTTAAAGATGTTATTTTTGATAGAAGTGAAAAAATATGATACTAAAAGAAAACTAGCAATAGCATGTATTAATAATTATTGTTTATCTTATCGTAGTAAGATATCTTTTATAGGCAATAATGCTTTTTTAGAATTTGCTTTAATTTATCCTTCTGTTGCTAGTTTAAAAAAAGATGTTCTTCAAGATAATCTCCTATTTGCTAGGGAAATGATTTTTAATCCTTACTTAGAAAATGGTGTTTTTTCTGAAAAACTAGTAAGAGAATCTATTGAGATGTATAAGGAAAGTGTTAAGAATAAACTTAAAAGATATGATGGCTATTGTCAATATAAGAATGATCTTTTAATTGATGAGAATGATTATCTTGTTTCAAAAAGTATTTAAAGATTTATCTTTGTTAAGTAATGTTACTAGTGAGAGATTATATAATGTTTATAAGAAGATTATTAGCGGGCCACCACTTACTTTTCTAATAGGTAATGTTGATGAAAAAGAAATCTAAAGAACTGGTTAAAGAAATTATTCTTGATAACAAGATTAGTAATGTTAAATTTGAGACTGATTATAATGTATATGTTAAAAATATTTCAAATAGTGTTGAAGTGGTTAGAGAAAATAGTGAGTTTTCTACGAGTAGTGTATGTTGCAATTACAAAGTAAGAGATATGTGCTGCTATAGAGATAGGGTACTACTTACTATAGTTAAAAATTTACTTAGTTCTAATAATTCGGATGTTTTATTTAATTATTTGAGAAATGATAATGATTTGGTATATAGAACTAATGCTTATACTTATGGCTTTGGTACTCTTTCTTTGATTTCTTTTTACTGGTAGTAAAAATATTGATATGATTTTTGAACTATATGAAAAGGCTATGAATTATATATCTGATATTAATTATATAGAGAGCAGGCTTCCTCTATTTACGGAAAAGGCTAGAATTGATAATGAACTTGATAAAGAGGAACTTAGTACTATAGTATTTGATTATGTTGATAAATATCTTGGTTATAATAATGAAAAATATTATGATGTTATTAAGAGTATTAAACCTTTAGAAGTTAAAGATTTTATTGATAATAGACTTGTTATGGTTAGTAAATATATAGGAGTTGGTAAGGATTATGAATAAGGCTAAATTTATTACTTTGGATAATGGACTTACTATTCTTATTTATACGGATAATAGTAAGAGTACTAATCATGTGGAATTATATACTTTTTTTTGGTGGTAATCACTATGAATATATTGATTGTAACGGTAATACTAAGAAAATTAAACCAGGTACTGCTCATCTTTTAGAACATTATGTATTTGAAAATACAGTAGAGGGAAATTTACTGGATAATTTAAAAAAATATAATATACTCAATTGTAATGGTGGTACTAATACTGATAATACTTCATACTTTTTTAATACTGTTATTAACTTTTATGAATGTTTAGAAACTTTTCTAAGGGAAATTTATAATATTTCTTTTATTCTAAGGAAAAACTTGATAAGACAAAAATGGCTGTTTATAGTGAGATTAGAGATGATAAAAATAATGAAAAAAATAAAATAAGATTATTGAAAAGAAAATAAATGGGTTGTTTACTATTAATAGAAAGACTTTGGGAAGTAGTGGTAGTGTTAAAAGTATTACTATTAATGAACTTAAAGATATTTATGATAGTATTTATATTCCATGTAACCAGTTTCTTGTTTTAGCAGGTAATTTTGATTATGATAAGACTCTTAATTTGGTTAGGGATATATATAAAGATATTTCTTTTAAAAATGATAAAAAGACTTCCTAAAGTTAGTGATGTTAAAAAATGTTATAAAAAGAGAGAACTATATATAAGAGTGATTATATTGATGAAGTTATTTTGACTTTTTAAAATTGATGTTAGTAGTTTGTCTTGTTTTGATAAATATAAATTGGATTGGTATTTAAGTTTTTTTTAGATATTAATTTTTCTAGCTTTTCTAAGATTAATGAATATGTTAATAATTGTTCTAATTATATTGGTGATGTATCTTATTATTTATATTATTTTAATGGGTATTTGGTTATTGATGTAATCGCTTTTACTAAGAAGGTTAATGATTTTTTGAAAAACTTGTTTTATCTTCGATAAAAAATAGGGATAGTAGTGAAAGGGAAGTATTTGAACTTGTTAAGAAGGATGCTATTACTAGAATATCTGTTAGAAAGGATAGTATAAGTAGTTATGTTGCTCCTACTGAAGAGAATTACATTCGTTTTGGTTACTTAGATGATGATGATATTGATGTTATAAATAAATTTAATTATAGTGAGTATGATAAGATTATTGGTAATATTGATTTTTCTAATTATAGTGTTTTTTATAGAAAGAGAAAAAGATTTATTAGTTTAGAGTGTGAACCTTTGTGTTTCACACTCTTTCTTTGAAGCTCTTTGGTCTTCAAAGATAATCTAGATCCTTGTTATAAGTCTCTAGATTAAGTTTTTTTAATTCAATAATTTTAGATTGTATTTTTTTCCTTGACAAAGATTTAATTGTGTAGTATGATTTAATTGTACTAGCACAAGTAGTACAATCATATATTGTTGTGAAAGGAGAAAAAATTTATATGATAAAAATAGATAAACTATCTAAAAAATATGATAAAGATTATGTGCTTAAAGATCTTAGTTGTAATATTAAAGATAATTCTATTTATGGTTTAGTAGGAGCTAATGGTTCTGGTAAGAGTACGCTTCTTAGAACTATTATGGGTATATATGATACTGATGGTGGTGATATTACTGTAGATGGTAGAAGGTATATGATAATGAAATTATGAAACAAAAAATGGTTTTTTGTACAAGATGATTTATTCTTTTTAATTCTAATTATACACTTATGGATACTGCTAGATACTATGAATCTATGTATAAGAATTTTGATATGAATTATCTTAAAGAACTTAGCTAATATGCTTAATCTTAGTCTTAATAAGAAGATTAGTACTTTTTCTAAAAGGTATGAAAAAGACAGTGTGCTTTAATATGTGCTATTTCTACTAATGCTGATTATATGTTTTTTGATGAAACTTTTGATGGACTTGATCCGGTTATTAGAAAATACTATGAAAAAAAGATTCTTATTAAGCAAATGAATAAAAAAAAACTACAATTGTTATGACTAGTCATAATCTTAGGGAACTTGAAGACATTTGTGATAATCTTGGTCTTATTATATCAAGGAGGTATTTTGTTTGAGAGTGATATTGATACTATTAAGACTAATATGTTTAAGGTGCAATTATCATTTGAAAAGAACTTTTGATAAAGATGACTTTGAAGACTTTAATATCTTGAGTTTTAAGAAACAGGGTAGTGTGGCTACAATAATTATTAAAGATACTGACGGTAAAAGTAAGAAAAAAAATTGAAAAAGATGAAACCTTTAATACTTGATTATCTTCCACTTACTTTGGAAGAAGTATTTATTTATGAAATGGAGGCATTAGGATATGAATTTAACAAGTTTGTTTAATTTTAATTATTTAAAAAGAAAATATTAAGAAGTCTAAAGCTATTATTCTTTTATGTATGTTATTACTTCCTACAATTGGCGGTATTATACACTACTAGTGAAATGTAGTCAGGGTAGTAATTTTATGCCTAGTATGTATGAAGTTAGTGGTCCGGTGTTATTTGGTATGTATCTTGTTCCAGTGATACTTTCTATTACTTTGTTTAGTTTTATATATAAAAAGGGGTTCTATTGATTTTACACTTTCAATGCCTATTAATAAGAAACAAATATTTTTACTAATACATTTGGTGGAATAATAATAATTCTTCTTATGCAAATTATTAATTTAATTATTACACTTGCTATTAGTTTAATATATAGTAATATTATTGTTTCTTATAAGATGTTATTTGATATTTTACTTATGTATTCTATATCTTATATATTTGTATTTGTTTGTACTAATATTGCCGCTAGTGTATCTTCAAATAAGATTACAACAATAGTAGTTACTTTACTTATATTATTTTTAGTTCCATTCGTTAGTACTTTTATTAAAACAGATGGATTTAATTATAATAATTATGGTACCGCTAGAATTGAATGCCTTTTAACAAAGAGTGTACACCAGTTATATATGAATGTGATAGTTTAAAAGTGTAAAAATGATAAAAGAAATAATATTTATACCGGCTATGTAAATAGAGTAAGTGATAATAATTATACTATGCCTTATAAACTTATTGCAGGAGTATTTTTGGGAGAAGAATTTGATAGCGGTATAAATGTTTCTCTTCTTAAGATGGTATTTTTAAGTATTGTTTATATTGCTGTGGGACTTATTCTTTTCATAAAGAAAAAAGTTTGAAATTGTTGGTACTTCTTTTAGAAGTGAGAGAGTTCATATTTTAGTTAGAACTTTAACTACTGTTCCTGTTGCTTGTATACTATACGTAATAATTAAAAAATCTTGGATTGTCTAGTCATGATTTCTTTTACAATTATACTTTTATTTAGTACTTATATTTACTTATTTAATTATTTATGATTTGATTACTAGAAAGAGAGTTACTAATTTCTTTAAAAAATGGCTATATGTTTAGTTATTGTATCTAGTGCTGTGTGTATTGTTGGTGCTTTCTTTGATGATAAGGAAGAATTTGAAATTAAGGTAAATGATATTAAAGAAATCACCTTTGTGGATGATAATAATATTAATATTGCTTCTACTAAAAATAAAGATGTTATTAATTATGCTGTTTCATTACTTTTAGATGATGATCCTAGGGGAAATGTATATAATATATATCATATTAAAACTAAAGTTAAAGGTGATACATATAAATTTACGATATATGTTACTGAAGATGATTATAATTATATTAATAATAAGTTAGTAAATGATAAAGGGATATTTAGAAACTTTAGAAGATTATAAAGATAGTAGAATCTTTGGTATTGGATATGATAATGGTTATACTGGTGTGAAGGAAAATAAAGAATTAACTAATATGGTCATTAATGAATATAAAAATAACCAGGATGTATTAAAAAATGTTGATTATAATGATGGATCACTTAATATTAGTTTATATATTTATGATAACTATGCTGTAAGAAATGTTGTTATTAATGTTATTGATAATAAGGATTTAGTACTTAATATACTAAAATATTATAATACTAAGACTAAAGAATATTTAAATAAGATGAATGATAATGATATTTATTATTATGGTATAAATGGTTATGGTGTTACTGATGGCTACTATAGTGAACTTTATTCTGAAATTGGTAAGTTTATTGTTGATAATATTGATGAAAATATTGATATTAATAAGAATTATAAATATATTACTATAAATAATGATTATGATAAAAATATATTTGTTACTAATAGGGTAGAAGAACTTGATAAAATTATGGAAAAAGTATGTTAATGACAATGATGACGACATTAGTGATGCTGAGACTGCTAGGGTGATGTAGATGAGACAGATTATGATTAATTTGGATTATCAAAGTAGAACTCCAATATATGAACAGATTGTTAATGGTATTGAGAAGTATGTGGCTTTAGGAATTCTTAAAGAGAAAACACAGATTCCTTCGATTAGGGAGATGGCTAGTAATTTAGGAATTAATCCTAATACGGTTATAAAGAGTTATGACATATTAGAAAATAGGGGGTTATTACTACGATTAGTACTAAAGGTACTTTTATATCAGAAGATACTAAGAAGGCTACTAATGAGAAGATAGATAGAGAAATTGAAAATATAAAGAAAAAAAAATATCTGAACTTACTAGGATGGGAATTAGTTTTGATGAAGTAATAGAAAGGATAAAGAAATGAAAATATTAGAAGCTGATAATTTGTGTAAGAATTATGGTAAAGGTAGTACTTTGGTTAAAGCACTTGATGATGTTTCTTTTTACTGTAGATGAAGGAGAGTTTGTTGCAATTGTTGGTTCTTCTGGTAGTGGTAAGTCAACACTATTACATATTCTAGGAGCTGTTGATAAACCTACTAGTGGAAAGGTTATTGTGGGTGGTACTGATGTTTTTAAACAAAAAGATGATGCTTTAGCAGTATTTAGAAGAAGAAAAGTAGGACTTATTTATCAATTTTATAATTTGATTCCTATTCTTAATGTAGAAGAAAATATGACTTTACCAATATTACTTGATGGTAGAAAGGTTGATAAAGATTATTTAAAAGAACTTATAGATATTCTTGGTCTTGAAAGAAGAGTTAATCATTTACCTAATGAACTTTCTGGTGGACAACAACAAAGAGTATCAATAGGTAGAGCGCTTATATCTAAGCCGGATATAATACTTGCGGATGAACCTACGGGAAATTTAGATTCTAAGGCTAGTAGAGAAATTATGGATTTACTTAGACTTTCTAATGAGAAATATGGTCAAACTATTATTATGATTACTCATGATATGAATTTGGCTAAGACTGCTGATAGGATTATTACTTTAGAAGATGGTCATATTGTTAAGGATGAGAAGATAAAATGAGTATTTTGAATGACTTAACTATAAAGAACTTAAAACTTAATAAAAAAAGAACTATAGTTACAATTATTTGGTATTATTTTATCAACTGCTTTGATGGTAGGAATAGGACTATTATTCTCTTCTTTTCAAGATTATATGATTAGAGAAACTATTAGTTATAATGGTAAATATGAGGCTGAGTATGGTGATGTATCTTTAGATAAATTAAATAGTATTGATAAGAAAAGATTTCAGCTATTTTTATCAAAAGCCTATTGGTTTTAGTAAGTTTGATTCTGCTAATGAATATAAACCATATATTTATATTTCAAGTGTTGATAAGGAATATTTTAATGAACTTCATTTGATTTCTGGTAGATTTGCTGAAAATGATAGTGAACTTGTTATATCTAATCATATTAATACTAATGGAGGATCTTCTTATAAAATTGGAGATATTATTACATTAAAGTATGGTGAAAGAGTAATTGAAGGCGTTAATACTTTGGCTAATAATGAGTACTATGAAGAAGAAACTCTTAATATTGTTGGTGAGAAAACTTATACAATAGTTGGTATAGTAGAAAGAAAGTAATTTTGAAGATTATTCTGCTTCAGGGTATAGTACTTTTACTCTTGATATGAATGATAAAGATGGAACCGTTAATGTATTTGTTATGTTTAATAATAAGAAAAAATTATTAAACAATCAGAAGACTTGGCTAAGAAGTTAGGTTATAATAATGCTATATCTTATAATAGTACACTTCTTGCTTTATATGGTGAAAGTACTTATGGTAATATAATGAAATCAATGATTACTATGATAGTTATTATGTTATCGTTAGTCTCTATTGGCTGTATAGTGGTTATTTATAATTCTTTTGCTATTTCTGTAATGGAAAGAAAAAAAAGAGTTTGGATTGCTTTCCAGTATAGGAGCTACGAAGAAGCAACTTTCATATACAGTATTTTTTGAAGCACTTATCGAGGGTATTATAGGAATAATACTTGGAATCTGTGGGGCTTATATTGGTATTGGAACAGTAATACTTATTATAAATAATTTAATTGGTGATATTTTAGTATTAAAACTTAATTTGGTTACTAATATTGTATTTATAATTATACCTGTTATATTTATGATACTTGTTATATTTATATCTGCTTTAGTACCTTCGAGAAGAGCTGCTAAAGTGTCTCCAATTGAGGCAATCAGACAAAATGATGATATTAAAATTAATAAGAAGAAGATTAAAACTGGCAAGCTTGTTAATAAATTATTTGGTATAGAAGGAGAGATTGCTCTTAAAAATATTAAGAGAAATAAGAAGAAGTATAGAGTTACGATTGTTAGTTTATTTATTAGTATTGTATTATTTATATCGTTTTCTTCTTATATGAATTATACTATTGATACTGCTAGTAGTGTGATGGGTGAAGTGCCTTATGATTATCAGATTAGTTATTTTGGTGATGATAATGATATAGATGCATTAGATAAAATTAGTGAGATTATTAAGAGTAATGATGTTAAAGAATATGTTTCTTATAGTGCTAGTAATTTATCTATAATTGGTAATTATTATTTATAGTGATGAATATCTTGATTTTTATAAGAGTGCTTATGGCGAGAATGGTATAAAGGCTTTAAATAATTTAAAATATCAATATATTTCTATCTATATTTTAGATGATAATTCTTATAATAAGTATAAAAAATTAATTGGTTTAGATAAGGATAGCGTTATTTTACTTAATAAATTTAAGGGTGTGAGTTATGGTAATAATAAAAGAGTTAATTATGATATTCCAGTAATTAACAATGGTGATATTAATATTAAGATATGTAATTTTGATGATAATGATGAAGATGTGGATACTACTAAATATTGTAATAAGAAAATAGATAATATTTTTATTACTAATAAGTCTTTTGATTTGATTGAAGAGTTTTCTTATATGGATGATTTTAAACTTATTGTTAATAAGAAGTTATATGATAGTATATCTGATAGTGGTACTCATTATACACAGTATAATATTATAAGTGATAATACTGATAATATTGATAAATTAACAAAAAGAATTAGATAAGTATGATAATGTTAATTATACTAATGTTAAAAAGAATCAATGAAACAAGCTAATAATTTAATTTTAGTTGTTAAAATACTTATGTATAGTTTTATTAGTTTAGTTACTTTAATAGGTGTTACTTCAGTATTTAATACTATATCTACAAGTATGGCACTTAGAAAAAAGAGAGTTTGCTGTTCTTAGAAGTATAGGACTTACAAGAAAAGGATTTAATAAAATATTATTTTTTGAAAGTTTATTCTTCGGACTTAAATCTTTAATATATGCTATACCAGTGAGTCTTGGAGTAACTATCATCATACATTATGCTCTTGCAGATATGATGAGTATAAATAGTATTGTTATTCCTTGGAAGGCTATTATTATATCAATTGTTTCGGTATTTGTAATTGTACTTCTTACTATGATGTATAGTACAAGTAAGATAAAGAAACATAATATTATTGAACAAATTAGAGAAGAAAATATTTAATAAAAATACTTTCTTTTTTTTTTTTGATATGATATATAATTATGGTAGAGAGGAGTGAAAAATATGGCTAAATTTTGTCCTAATTGTGGAAGTGAAATGATTGATGAGGCCGCAATGTGTGTTAAATGTGGTACTATGGTAGGGGAAAACAATACTAATAAAAATAATGAAGAAAAACCTACTGCAAGTGGTGAAAAGAAAAAAAAAAGGATTACCTGCTTGGGCTATTGTTTTGATAGTTTTAGGTGGCTTAGGATTATTAGTTGTTATTGCTATTATAGTTTTTGCTGTTATCGGAATTAATGCTCTTAAGAAAGTAGACCCAAATGAAATAAAGGATAAACTTAATGATTACATAGAAGAAAATACTGATTCTACTTTATATGGTACTATAGGTGATACTTTAACAGATGGAAGTCTTAGTTTAACTTTAACTGGGGCTTATAAATATGATTCTATTGGAGAAGGCTACTTTGTTAATACACCTGCTGAAGGTAAAGAATACTTGGTATTTATTCTTTGATATAGAAAATATTTCAACAGAAAGTGAATATGTTTCATATTATGATTTTGAGGGTTATGTTGATGATGTAGCTTGTGATATTACAGGTATACTTGGTGATATAGAAGGTATTAGTGATTTAGCAGCTGACTTAGCGCCTAGCAAAAAAGCGCAAGGATTTGTGGCATTCGAAGTTAATAAAAATTGGGAAAATTTTGAAATACATTATAAGGAATTTCTTGGTGATAGAACTTTAGTATTTAAAGTTAGTAATATAGAAGGTGCTTAAATGCATCTTTTTTTCTTTCTTTTTTTTTTATATAATAGTATATAATGTTATTAGGAGGATAAATTATGAATGTAACAGATATTGTTATTTTGATTGCCTTAGCACTAGGAGCAATTGGTGGATTTAAATCTGGAGTTATAAAAAAAGACTGCTAATTTTGTTGGTATATTTATTATCATTATTTTGTCATTTTATTTAAAAAACTATTTATCGGTTATTAATGTATGAAAATTTACCATTTATTAACTTTGGAGGTTTTATAAAAGGAATAGAGGCTATTAATATTTTGTTCTATGAAGTACTTGCTTTTGTTATTGTATATTCCTTGCTTTATTTAGTTTTTAAAGTGGTACTTATGTTAACTGGTTTAATAGAAAAAATACTTAAGGCTACAGTTATACTTAGTATTCCTTCAAAAATACTTGGTATATTTGTTGGTATAATAGAAATGTATGTTTATGTATTCTTAATTTTAGTAGTTATTACTTTTACCAATTATAAATATTCCTTATGTTAGAGATTCTAAAATAGCTAATTTTATGTTAGATAAAAACACCGATATTATCTAAGGTTTCAGAAGAAATGGTTGATACATATGATGGCGTTTACAAAATAGTAAAGGAAAAAAGATAATAAGAATAATGAAGAATTAAATGATGAGGTAATTAAATTATTATTAGATAAAAAAAGTTATTACTAAAGAGTCTTTAAGTAAACTTATTGATAGAAATAAAATTCATATTAAAGATGAAAGTATATTAGATTAGGAGGTTTGTTATGGGTTTAATACATTATGAAAATGATTTTTCTTCTTTAATTAAAGATAAAGCAGTCGTTGACTTTTATGCTACTTGGTGTGGCCCTTGTAAGATGTTTGGTCCAGTATTTGAGGATGCTTCTAAAGAAAACGATTTTAACTTTATTAAACTTGATGTTGATAAATATTCAGATATTGCAAGAGAATATGGTATTATGTCAATTCCAACGATTATATTATTTGAAAATGGTAAAGAAGTTAAGATGTTTACTGGCTTTATGAATAAAGAAGAATTTGTCAAATTTTTGAAATAGTTTTTGAACTATTTCTTTTTTTTTTTTTAGTTCAAAACTATTGTTTTTTTTTAAAAATCTGCTATTATTAATTTATGATAGAAGAGAGGAGATAAGTAAATGGAAAAAGAAGATAAGAGAGGAATATTTTTTGGAGTAATTGGAGTACTTACAGTTTAATTGTTGCTATAATTGGTGCATCATTAGCATACTTTTCTATTAATGCTAAAAGTGAAGATAATGCTTTAACGGTTAAAGCTGCTACTGTAAAAATAGTTTATGAAGATGGTGACAAATTAAATGTAACTAATATTATACCTTCAGATCAAACTATAGCTCTTAGAACTTTCACTAGAACTGGTGATGATGATGGTCAAGGTGGTACATATAAAACTTGTATAGATGATAAAGGGATTTACAACTTGTGGGTATTATGATTTTACTTTAACTAATGATGGACCTACTGAAATGGAAATTATTGCTAAAAGTAATTCCTACAGCCTTAGTAAAAGAAGAAAAAAGAATGAGCAAGGTGAAGTTACTACTAAAGGTGAGATACCATTTAAACATTTAAAATTTGTTTTATACGATAGAACTGGTATTTCTGGAGAATTTGATAATGGTTCTAATATAGTTTATACTGGTACTATTCCATATAGTGAAGTTTCTGGAGAATATACAGAATTTAGTTTACTTGGTGCAACAGGTGATGAAACAATGAAAATAGCTGGAAATCATACTACAAAAAAATCTTCGTTTATTTGTTTGGCTTGACGAAGCTGGTGCTGATAATGATGCTGAACAAGGTGCTACATTTAAGGGTACTGTTAATGTTGAAGTTAAAGGTGCTAAAACTATTACTGGTGAAGCTACTCAATAATAAAATTAAAAGCAATTTAAGTATTGCTTTTTTTTTGATGTTTTTGGTATTATTATACTAGGAGATTGATGATATGAATAATAGTAAAAAGTAGGACAGATATATTTTATTTTATTGTTTTGATTCTTACACTACTTATAATGATTGTTGGAGTAACTTTTACTTATTTTTTCTTTGATTGCAAGTGAAAAGAGGATAGCACAAAGATCAAAACTGGTACTTTGGCTATTAATTATATAGATGGTATTGCTATTGATACTTATGCACTTATGCCTATTAATGAGCCTAATTTAAGTACTAAGTATTCTGTATATAAAAAAAGAGTTTTTCTGTTAAGAGTACTGGCACTTTAGATCAAACACTTAATATATCTATGTTTGTAACTGATAATGATTTTGATGATAAGGCACTTAGTTATGCTTTGTATGATAGTACGGGTTATAAAATATCTAAAAATAGTATTCCTAAAACTGGTGATATATTAATTGGTTCTAATATTTATTTGAAGAGTAATGAGAAAAAAACATTTACTGTTTTAATATGGCTCCAAGAAAATAATAAAAAATCAAGATTATGAGATGGGTAATACTTTTAAGGGCGGATTTAATATAGATGCTAGTCAAATAAAATACCAATAATGACTAGTTTTTTTCTTTTTTTAATTATATTATAATTGTTATGGAGGCTACTTATATGAATGGAAAAAGAATAAAAGTTAATGATTTTAAATTTAAATATGGACAAGAGACTATATTTATTAATGTATTTGGAGCTTTTAAATATAAGAAAAATAACAATAAGTATGTTATTTATAGTTATGATAATAGTAAATTATATTATGGTTCTTTATTTATAAGAGATAATGAACTTGTTATAATGCTATCTAAAAATGATGGTGAGAATTTAATCAATAAGTTTTTAGATGATATTTTGACTGGTAATAGCGATAGTGATTTTGAAGTTATTTCACTTGATAAAATAATTAGTGCTCAAATAATTGATGAAGGTGTTATTAACAAAAAAATTGATATCAATAAACTTGATGAGTTAACTATACCGAAGAAGAAGGCTTCAGAAGTAGTTAATGAAAATAAAAAGAAAAAAAAAAAAGAATATCAATATCTGGAATATTTTTTTTGCATTATTTATAGTTGTTGTAGTGGCTTTCTTCTTTTTAATCCAGAAGTTACTGTGGGAAAAGATAAGAACTATGTTTGTGATAGAGAATATAATCATAATGTTTTATATGTTTTTTGTTAAAGAGGAAGTTAAACTTACTTTCAGTGGTAAAGGTAAAAAATTAAAAACTCAGTTGTAACTAATAATTATATCTTTAATAGCGATAGTAGGTATAATAAGTTTAAAAACAATGGTGAATTTTATAAATATATGAATGAAGGGGATACTTATAAGTTTATTGATGAAGAAAAAGACTTATAGAGTTATGTCTAATATTAAAGATTTGAGAGAGTATTTTTTTTCCTCTGAAGATGAAGATTCAATATTAGAATATTATAATGAAAAAAAAACTACAAATGTAAAAAAATAGAAAAAGAGTGATAGATATGAATTTTTATTTATTATATGGAACTGACACCTCTATTATTGGTAGGGAAATTGATATTATTAAAGAACAAATTATCTATTTCAGATAATGATGTTATTTATTATAATATAGAAGATATTCAGAATGTTGTAGATGAAGCACTTACTATTTCTATGTTTTCTGCTAATAAACTTATTGTTATTGATAGTACTATTTATTTATCACAAAAGAAAGATATTGAAAATATTAATTTACTTGAGAATTATTTTAATAACTATAATTCTAATAGTTATTTAGTATTTGTATCTAATAGTGATACTATTGACTCTAGAAAGAAATTGGTAAAGTTTATTAATAGTAATGGTACTACAAAAAAAAGGTAGAGGCTAATAATGAATATTTAAGTGATTATGTTAATGATTATTTAAAGAAAAAGAATTATAAAATGAGTAGCATGGATATTAATATTTTTATTAATAGAGTTGGTAATAATATTGATAATATTAAAAATGAACTTGATAAACTTATGTTATATAAAATAAATGATAAGGTTATTAATAATAGTGATATTATGCTTCTTACAGAAGAGAATACTGATAATAGTGTTTATGATTTAGTTAGTGCACTATTAAAGAATAATAATAATAGTAAGGCTATTAAACTATATAAAAATTTTGTTATGAATGGTATAGATCTTAATCAGATAATTGCTATTATTGCTAGTCAAATAAGATTATTGTTTCAAGTTAAAAAAAGACTTTATAATAGTGGTAAAATCTAATGATGAGATAGCTAAAATATTGGAGTTTAAAAGTGTATATAGAGTTAAGTATTTGCTTAGTGATAGTTATTATTATAGCGAGGATACTTTGATTAAGTATTTGTCTAAACTATCTAATATTGATAGGGATATTAAAATTAATAATATTGATGGCAATATACTATTAGAACTTTTTATTGCAGGTAAAGATTATTAAAAAAAAAAAGTATGCTGCATGTTACATACTTTTTTTTATTGTTTGATAAGATATTTTGTTTTTCTTCTTCATTTGAATTATTCCATAATAATTCAAATAATACTCCAAGGCCTATTAAAGGATCATCTTCGTGTGAGGATATAGAGTCTTCGATGGAATTTTTTATATCATCAATACTAGAATCTTTAAAGTTACTGATGATATATTTTCTTATATCTATATTATTCATTTTATCACCATTAATATAATGGTATAATATTTGATGTTTTATTCATTGTAATTTTTAAATATTACTATGTTATTATATTGGTGGTGATGTTTATGTCGATATATATTCATATTCCTTTTTGTAATAGTATTTGTAGTTATTGTGATTTTTGTAAGGTATATTATAATAAGAAATATATTTATGATTATTTAGATAATTTAGAACAAGAAATTAAAGTGAGATATAAAAGTGAAATTGTTAATACTATTTTTATTGGTGGTGGTACTCCAAGTAGTTTAGATGCTGAAGAACTGATTAGGTTAATGAATATTATTGAGATATTTAAACTTAATGATAATTATGAATTTACTGTGGAATGTAATATTGATTCTATTAGTGAAGAAAAACTTATTATTATGAAAAAATATGGTATTAATAGAGTTAGTGTAGGGGTAGAATCTTTTTTGATAATAGTATTATTAAATTACTTGGAAGAAATCATACGAAGAAGGATGTATATAATAAGATGGGAATAGTAAAAAGATATTTTAGTAATATTAATATTGATTTAATATATGCTGCTTATGATGATATTAATATTTTGAAGAGTGATATTGATTGTTTTTTAGAACTTGATATTCCACATATTTCTACTTATAGTTTGATTATTGAGGATAATACTATGTTAAAAATTAATGGAATGAAAAATATCGATGAAGATATTGACTATGAGATGTATAATTATATTCAGGATACTTTAGAGAAGAATGGGTATATTCATTATGAAATTAGTAATTATGCTAGAAGTGGATATCAATCTAAACATAATTTGGGTTATTGGAATAATTATGAATATTATGGTTTTGGTTTATCTAGTACTAGCTACATAAATAATGAGAGAATAACTAATACTAAGAATTTAAGAAAATATTTAAATGGTGAATATCTAGATACTTCTGTTTATGAAGATAAAGATATTAGGATGGAAAATGAAATTATGCTTGGACTTAGAAAGCTTGATGGTATAGATTTAGACAGATTTAAAGAAAAGTTTAATGTATCTTTAGAAGATATATATAATATTGATAATTTAGTTAGAAATGGATATTTGATAAGAGATAATAATTGTATTAAAATTGATAAGAAGTATATGTATATATCTAATGAAATTATTGTTAGGATACTTGAATAAAGTATTCTTTTTGTGATAGAATATTAATTCATGAAAAGGAGGGTTTATTATGGAAAATAAAGATGATATTTTAAAAAGGGTTATATGGTATAAAAGAAGAACTTTCTAAAGAAATATTTGAGTTAGAAAATAAATTATATTTAACTAGATGTTCTTTAGATGATATTAATGATGAAATATGTAAGATTGGTGGACATTGTTTTGGTGATTGGAAACAAGTTATTAATCCTAATTGGATTAATGATGAAAATGGTAATAAAGTATATTGTTATAAGAGAGTATGCAGTATTTGTGGTAGAGAAGAAATTGCTTTTGATATAAATGATACAAAGATACTTAGTAAAAAAAAAAAATAATAGTTCAATATTTATTTGGACTTTTTCTTTTTACTTATTTACTTAAATATTTTATAATTATTATGTGAGGTAGATGTTATGGAAAAATTTATAAAGTTTATTACTAATGAGAAATTTTATTTACCAATTGTTTATATAGTTGTTGGCCTTATATTATATTTGGTAATAGAAAAAAGTTATTAATAGAATATCTAAGGGACATATTGGTAATAGTGGTAAAGATAAGAGAAAGGACACTATTATTAATTTAGGAAGAAGTATATTTAAATATTTAATACTTATATTTATAGTTCTTGGAATACTTAAAATATATGGTATTGATACTACTAGTATTATTGCTTCAATTGGAGTATTTGCTGCGGTTATTGGTCTTGCTTTTCAAGATATTTTAAAAGATTTATTAGCGGGAGTAGCAATACTATTTGATAATAAATATGCTGTTGGTGATACTGTATCAATTAATGGATTTCAAGGTACTGTAATTGAGTTTGGACTTAGAACTACTAAGATTAAATCTTTTACTGGTGAGATTAAATCAATTGGTAATTCTTCTTTTAGTGAGGTTATTAATTATAATTTGTCTAATTGTGATATTTTTCTTAAACTTAATGTTGCTTATAATACTGATATTGATAAATTAGAGAAGGTTTTGGAAAGTATGAGAGAAGATATTCTTAAAATTGAAAATGTTAAAGATTATAAACTACTAGGAGTAGATGAATTAGGGGATTCTAGCATTGTATATGCAGTTGATATTACTTGTAAGGCTATGACTAATTATGCAATTAAAAGAGAAGTATTAAAAATGATAAAGAAAGAAATTTGATAGGGAGGGAATTAATATTCCATATACTACAGTGGATGTTAATATTAGAAAATAAATATGGATAAAGTTAGTTATTTTAATAAAGAATATAGTTATATTAAAGATAAAAAAAAAGAGATGACTTAAAGTATTTAGTTAGTGAACTACCTGATTACTTTTTTTTGAAATACCGGCTTCAAGTACTGGTAAATATCATCCAGAGTTTGCTGGTACTAAGAATGGACTAGTTAAACATACTAAAGTTGCTGTTCGTATAGCCAAGGAACTTTTAGATAATCCTGGAATTAATAGTTTTTCGCAAAATGAAAAAGATATTATTTTGATGGCTCTTACTCTTCATGATGGATTAAAAAAAGGTAATCCTGAAGAAAAATATACGAGATTTGATCATCCTTTACTAGCGGCTTCTTTTTAAGAAACATAAGGATAAATTATCTTTAAGCGATGAGGAACTTAACTTAATGACTAGGGTAATATCTTCGCATATGGGAATTTGGAACAAGGATTTTAATGATAATGAAGTATTACCAGTTCCTAAAGATAAGTATGAAAGATTTGTTCATTTATGTGATTATTTATCAAGTAAAAAGTTTCTTAATGTAGATTTTGATGGTATTGATATTAAGTATTGACTTCTAATGAGGAGTCTTTTTTTCATACTATTTATTAGTGATATTATGAAAATGAGATACTTGTTTATTCCAATGATTATTATATCTTTAATGTTATGGATAATTGATATAGATAAAGATGTTTTTGGTTAATAAGGAAATTATTAACGATAATATAGAAATTAATTATCCGTATTTTAATGATAATAAAATAGATAATTTTATTAATGAATATTTAGATAGATATAAAGATAAAAATGGTATTATTGATTATGATTATGATAATAATGATAATAAATATTATGTTGTATTTTATAAATATTTTTTTGATAGTAATATCTATAGTTATGATTTAGATTCTTTTATGATTGATTTGGATAGTAGTACCATAAGTATGGTATATACGGAGGTGTTTAATTATGATATTATTACTAATAAAAAAAAATAAATAGTAGTGATAAATTAATTGCTCTTACTTTTGATGATGGACCTAATTATAATACTGGTAAAAGTACTTGATGTACTTGCTAAATATAATGTTAAGGCTACTTTCTTTGTACTTGGCAGTAAGGCAAAAAAGATAAAAAAAAATATTGAAAAGAGAATATGATAGTGGAATGGAAATAGGCAATCATACGTTTAATCATTTGCTATTAACTAAATATAAAGAAAATGTTATTAAAGATGAAATAGATAAAACTTCTTCGGTTATATTTGAAGTTACTGGTAGATATCCTAAATTATTAAGACCTAGTTATGGTGTCTATAATAATATAGTAAAAAAAAAAGGTATGTAATATGCCTATTATTATATGGGATATAGATACTTTAGATTGGAAATATCATAATTCTAAAAGAATTGCCAGTAGGGTAATTAACAAAGTCAAGGATGGGGATATTATTTTAATGCATGACATATATAGTGCTACTGCAAATAGTTTAAATATTATTATTCCTGAGCTTCAGAATAGGGGATATACTTTTGTTACTATACCTGAATTATTTTATTATAAAGAAATTACTTTAGAAAAAGGAATGGTATATGGTTATGCTAGATAATTAACATAAGTTATCTGGAATTAACTTACTTATATATTTTAATATACTATTTTTAGTATATTTTTTGGATTTTTAATGTATTCTAGACAAATACTTATAACACCATTTGCATAAAAAAAATAGTAATTATTTCTGATGGTATTTCTTCATTATATAATGAGTGATTTTTAATATTTTCGGCAATATTTTTTAAAATAGTATCGTGAAATATATTGCTAGCAATGTTATTATTATTGTTACTTTTTTTCAAGGACATGAAATAATGAAAATAGTAGGTCATACTTATCATTAAAATTATTATAGAATGTTGATCTATTAATATGTGCTTCTTTACATATATCCGATACTTTTATTTCTTCAAATGATTTGTTTTTCATAGTTATTAATAACCCTTTATAAAGATTATTTTTTGTTTTAATTATTCTTTGATCTAAAATATACCACCTAATTATAGTATATTATATTGAATATTTAACAAATGTAAAGAGTTTTAAAAGTTTTCCTTTACAAAGAAATTGTTTTGTTTATTATATAATTATATTGGCTTTTTGTAAGGAAGTGATATTATGGCTTATATCAGTAATGAAGTTATGAATGAGATAAGAAATAAAACTGATATTGTTGATGTTATTTCTAAGTATGTTAATCTTACAAAGAAGGGGAAAAATTATTTTGGTGTTTGTCCTTTTCATGATGATCATTCTCCTAGTATGAGTGTTAGTCCGGAGAAACAAATTTATACTTGTTTTTCTTGTGGCGCTTCAGGCAATGTATTTACTTTTTGTGTCAGATTTTGAAAAAATATCTTTTTCTGAGGCAGTTAAATTACTTGGAGAAAAAGTTGGTATTAATGTATCAAATGATATAAAAGTTAATACTAAGAGAGATGAATATTTTGATATATATGATTTGGCTAGTAAGTTTTATCAAAATAGTCTTAATAGTAGTTTGGGTAAGAATGCTATAGAATATTTAGAAAATAGGCATCTTGATAAAGAAACTATTAAGAAATTTGGTATAGGTCTTTCTTATACAGAAGGTATCACTTACTAAATATCTTACTAATAAAAAATATTCTTTAGATAAACTTATTGATATAGGTCTTACTAATGATAATGGTAATGATATATTTGTAAGTAGAATTATGTTTCCTATATGGGATTTAAGTGGTAATGTTGTTGCTTTTCTGGTAGAATATATAATACTAAAGATACTGCTAAATATGTTAATACTAAAGAGACGGATAAATTTAAAAAAGGAAAAATTTTATATAATTATCATATTGCTAAAGAATATCTGAAGAAAAATAGATTCTGTTATTATTATGGAAGGTCAAATGGATGTTATTAGGGCTAGTACAGTTGGTATTGATAATTGTATTGCTACTATGGGAACTGCACTTACTAAGGATCATAAAATGGTGCTTAAGAATATGGCAAAAAATATCATTTTATGTTTTGATGGTGATGCTGCTGGTGAAAAGGCTACTATTAGTGCTATTGAGTTACTTGAAGATACTGGAGTTAATATTAAAATAGTTAGACTTCCTGATAATATGGATCCTGATGAGTATATTCTAAAAGAAGGTAAAGATAGTTTCTTATATCAAATTAAGTCTGCTATGACTTTAATTGATTATAAGATGGAAATACTTAAAAAGATAAAGATTTTAGTAATATAAAAGAAAAAATATCTTCTTATATTAATATAATGTTAAAAGAATTAGTTAATGAAAAAGATAATATTATAGTAGAACTTAATTTAAAGAAGTTATCTGATAATTTTAATATTGATTATAATACTATTAAAGAAAAAAATATGATAGTATAAAAAAAAAAGTAACAATAATAATAAGATGATTGTTAAAGAAGAAAAAAAACTAAAAAGGTTTATGATAAATATGGAATGGCAGAAAATTATTTAATTTATTATATGTTTAAAGATAATATGGTTATTAATATGGTTGAAAATAAGGTTGGATACTTTCCAACAAAAAAATATTAGAGAATTATCTAATGAAATTATTTACTTATTTTCATAAATATGGTATAATAAATGTCGCTGATTTTATTAGTTATATATCTGATAAAGAAGAAATACTTAAGACTTTAAAAAGATATTTTTGCTATGAATATCAAAGATGACTTTCAAGAAAGAGAAATTGAAGATTATATTTTTGTTGTAAATGAGTATCATAAAGAAGTGAAGATAAATGATTTAAACAAAAAATTAAAAAGAAGAGAAAGATCCTTTGAAGCAAGCAAAAATAATTGAAGAGATAATGAAGTTAAGGGGAGTGAATAAAAAATGGTACCAGAAATTAAAGATTTTGAGCAAAGAAAAAAGAAGCACTAATTAAAAAAGGTAAAGAACTTGGATTTATTACATATGAAGAGTTTGCAGAAGAGTTAAAAGGTCTTGAAATTGGTAGTGATTTACTTGATGAACTTTATAATGCTCTTATGGAAAATGATATTAGTGTTATATCTGAAACTGATCTAGATGATGATTCTGGTGAAGAAGATACTGGGGGTAATTTAGAGGATATTTTAAAAGATAATAATATTGCTAAAGAACTTACTATTAATGATCCTGTTAGAATGTATTTAAAAGAGATAGGTAAAATTAGTTTGTTATCACTTGCAGAAGAGACTGAACTATCTGAGAGAATTGCTAATGGTGATGAAGAAGCTAAAAATAGACTTGCAGAGTCAAATTTAAGACTTGTTGTATCTATTGCTAAGCGATATGTTGGAAGAGGTATGCTTTTTCTTGATTTGATTCAAGAAGGGAATATTGGTCTTATGAAAGCTGTTGAAAAGTTTGATGCTGAAAAAGGATATAAATTTAGTACTTATGCTACTTGGTGGATTAGACAAGCTATAACTAGAGCCATTGCTGATCAAGCTAGAACTATCAGAGTTCCTGTACATATGGTAGAAACTATTAATAAGCTATCAAGATTTCAAAGGCAACTTACACTTGAACTTAATAGGGAACCTACCGATGAAGAACTTGCTAAGAAAATGGGTATGTCTCCAGATAAGGTAAGAGAAGTTATTAAAATAGCACAAGATCCAGTATCTTTAGAGACTCCAATTGGAGAAGAAGAAGATTCACATTTGGGTGATTTTGTTCCTGATGAAAACAATATGTCTCCGGAAGACTTTTACTATTCATGAAATGTTAAAAGAGGAAATTGGCGATGTGCTTACTTACTTTAACTGAAAGAGAAGAACAAGTACTTAGACTTAGGTTCGGTCTTGATGATGGGTCTCCTCTAAAACATTAGAAGAAGTTGGGCAAATGTTTGGTGTAACAAGGGAAAAAAGAATTAGACAAATTGAGGCTAAGAGCCTTAAGAAAATTAAGACATCCATCTAGAAGTAGAAAGTTAAAGGACTTCTTAAATGAATAAGTTATCTAAAAAGACTAGAAGTAGTTGCTAGTTTTGTAAATGATAATTCTAAAGTAATTGATATAGGCTGTGATCACGGCCTTTTATCTATTTATTTAGTAAATAAATATAAAAATGTTAAAGTAATTGCTAGTGATATTAATGAAAATGCTCTTAGTAGTGCTATTACTAATATAAAAAAAGAAAAAACTAGAGAATAGAATAGAAACTAGACTTGGCAGTGGGCTTGATGTAGTAAAAGCTGGTGAAGTTGATACTATTGTAATAGCAGGTATGGGAGCAAATACAATAGTAGGCATCTTAAAATATAGTACTTCTAAATTAAGTAATGTTAATAATATTATTATTCAAAGTAATACTGATTTATATTTTCTTAGAAAGAATATTACTAGTCTGGGTTATTATATTGAAGATGAAATTTTAGTAGAAGATAAGAATATTATATATACTGTTATTAAATTTAATAAAGGTAAGAGAAGATATAACTATAAAGAATTATATTTAGGACCGGTACTTACTACTAAGAATGATGATTTATTTAAAAAGAAATGCAATAAAGAATTAACTACTTTAAAACTAATTCTTAAAAATATTAATAGTGGTCATTATTTTATATGGGTTAAAAATTAAAAAGAAATATAAAGATATTAGAAGATGTTTTAAAGCATTAATAATATCTTTTTTTTAGTATGCATATTTTGCTTCTATATGATAGATATGGTTGATATATTTATTTGAGACAATATTATTGGCTCAAATAAACACTTTAGTACATTAGAACTAAAGTGAAAAATGAGAAAAATAAGAAATAAATATTTACTAATTTCATATAATATGGTAATATATTATTGGCTTTTCAAAAAATATACACAAATATTGATTTAATTATTCGAGTGCCTAATATAAGGTGGATATTAAAGAAGAGATATTTGGAAGAAAAAAAACGAAAAGGAGATATGATAATTATGACAGTAGTATCTATGAGCTATTTGTTAGAAGCAGGAGTTCACTTTGGTCATCAGACTAAAAGATGGAATCCTAAAATGAAAGAGTATATATTTAACTCTAGAGATGATATTTATATCATTGACTTACAAAAGACAGTAGAAAAAAATGGAAGAAGCTTATGCTGCTTTAAATAAGATTGCTGCTGATGGTGGAAAAGTACTTTATGTTGGTACTAAGAAACAAGCACAAGAAGTATGTAAAGAAGAAGCTGAAAGAAGTAATATGTACTATGTTACTGAGAGATGGTTAGGAGGTACTTTGACTAATTTTAAAACTATTAGAAGAAGAATTAATCGTCTTGAAGAAATTGAAAAGATGGAAAAAAGATGGTACATTTGAAAAACTTCCTAAGAAAGAAGTAGTAGGACTTAAGAAGGAATATGAAAAGTTAAACAAGAACTTATGTGGTATTAGAGAAATGACTAAGTTACCTGAAGCTGTTATTATTGTTGATTCTACTAAAGAATATAATGCAATAAGAGAGGCTAGAAAACTTGGTATACCAGTATTTGGTCTTATTGATACTAATTGTGATCCTGATGATGTCGATTATGTATTGCCTGCTAACGATGATGCTGTTAGAAGTATTAAGGTTGTACTTGGTGCTTTAACTAATGCTATTATTGAAGCTAATGGTGGTACACTTGTTGATTATGTAAGTGAAGATGATAAAAAAAAGTTTCTAAAGAAAAAAACTCCTAATAAGAAGGAGAAAAAAAGAAGTAAAAGAAACTGAAGAAGTTAAAGATACAAAGCCAGTTAAACAAGAAATTAAAAATGAAAAGCCAGAATTAGACTTAAATATTTTAACTGTTGCTGAACTTAGAGACCTTGCTAAGAAAAAAGAAGTTAAAGGTTATTCTAAGATGAAAAAAGAAGAATTAATTGAAAATTTAAAATAAGGAGGAATACTATGATTACTGCAAATATGGTAAAAGAGCTTAGGGAACAAACTGGAGCAGGTATGCTTGATTGTAAGAAGGCTCTTACTGAAACAAATGGTAATATGGAAGAAGCTGTTACTTGGCTTAGAGAAAAAGGTATCAGTAAAGCTGCTAAAAAACAAACTAGAATAGCTGCTGAAGGACTTGCTCTTGCTAAAGTTGAAGGTAATAAGGCTGTTATAGTAGAAGTTAACTCTGAAACTGACTTCGTTGCTAAAAAAAATCCAGAATTTACTGGTTTAGTTAATGATATTGCTACTGCTATTTTGGGTAGTAATGTTAGTACAGTAGAAGAGGCTAATAAATTAGAAGTTAATGGTACTTCTATTGAAAATATGATAGTAGATAAGACTGCTACTATTGGTGAGAAATTATCTTTTAGAAGATTTGAATTAGTTGAAAAGCAAGATAATCAAGTATTTGGTGCTTATTCTCATATGGGTGGTAAAATAGTAACACTTGCTGTACTTGAAGGAACTGACACTGAAGTTGCTAAAGATGTAGCTATGCAAATTGCCGCTATGAGACCACTATATTTAGATAAAGATTCTGTTCCTAGTGAAAGAGTAGAGAAAGAAAGAGCTATTCTTACAGAACAAGCTGAAAACGAAGGATTAGATGCTAATAAACTTCCTATGATTGTTAATGGTAGACTTAATTAAATTCTATGAAGAAGTTTGTTTATTAGATCAAGGTTTTGTTAAAGAAAATAAGATGAAAGTATCTAAATATGTTGAAAGTAAAGGTATGAAGGTATTATCTTTCGTAAGATATGAAGTTGGCGAAGGTATGGAAAAAAGAGGAAAACTTTGCTGACGAAGTAGCTAAACAAATTAATGGTTAAGAATTCTAGAAATAGAGTTCTTTTTTGTATAAAAAAAAATATCTCTTTGTGAGATATCTTTTATGTTGTACTTCTTTTCCACACTTTTCACAGAATTTTGTTCCTGCTTTAAGTTTACAACCACAACCTAGACAATATTTTTCTGGTTCATTACTTGTAGATTCTTTAGTATCACCAATTGGACCATTAGGACTAACTTGTACTGATGGATCAAAAGTATATTTGCCTGAAAATCCTAATATCATTGTTATTATTGGGGCAACTAGTGCACCAGCTACACCATATCCTACTGGTTGCTGTTTCATTTTTTTTTTGCTTTCATATTGTAGAAAACAAAGAAGTTAACAGCCATACCTGCTAAATTACAGATGTAGTTCAAACCATCAATTTTAGCTATAGTGCATATTGTTCCTGATATTGCAATTAAAAATACCACCAATTTAAACCTGCTATTTGAATTAATACAAATACATTATAAAATGGTATTATTGCTTTCCAACCATCTTCGCCAGCCTTTTTAAATAATTTTGCAAGGGCAATTACATAAACGACATAGAAAGCAATTGCAATTATTCCAAAAAAGACTATTAAGCCAATTGAAGTTGTTGCTAAAACGCTAAATGCATCATCCATTTTATTCACTCCTCTCTATTAATAATATACCAAATTATTGTGAATATTTCAATATAAATAGAAATTTTTTATTAATTATAATTTTTTGTAATTATTAAGTAGCAAAAAAATATTTATATTTTTCTTTGTAATTTATACTGAGATGCTTGAATATTCTTTAATAGGTGAGACTACTATGTTTGATAAAGGTATACATAAAAGAATTAAAATAGTACTTTTGATAGTGATATTTGTATTTTTTACTTGTTATTGGTAAAAGTATTTTACATTGAGGTTATTGAATATAGAAAACTTAATACTTTGGCTAGTGGATTATGGGGTAGAAATCTACCTATTGAGGCTGATAGGGGTAAAATATATACTGTTGATGGAGAGGTTGTAGCTGGTAATCTTACTACTACTTCTTTGGTATTTATTCCAAATCAAATTAAAGATAAGGATTTAGTAGCTACGAAAATAAGTGAAATACTTGGAGTGGATAAAAGTGTTATTGAAGAACATTTATATAAAAAAGTCAATGATGGAAAGGGTACATCCTGAAGGAAGAAGACTATCTTATGATATTGCGGATAAGATAGCTGCGCTTAACTTTGGGGGAGTATATTTACTTAAAGAATCTAAGAGATATTATCCCCATGATGAAATGCTATCACATGTACTTGGTTATGTTGGTATTGATAATCAAGGCCTTAGTGGACTTGAACTTGAATATGATAAAATACTTACTGGGGAGTATGGTTCTATTCAGTATTTTTCTGATGCAAAAGGGAATAATTTAGATAGAAATTCGGTATATGTTGAACCAGAGGATGGTCTTGATATATATTTGACTGTTAATTATAAGATTCAGTCTTCTATTGAGAGAGAACTTGATAATATTGTAACTAAATATAACCCAGAAGGGGCTTGGGCTTTGGCGATGGATCCTAATACTGGTGAGATACTAGGAATGAGTTCGAGACCTAATTTTAATCCTAATAAATATCAGGATTATAGTGTGGAAACTATTAATAGAAATATGGCTATATGGGCTAGTTATGAACCTGGTAGTACATTTAAAATATTGACACTTAGTGCGGCTGTTAATGAGGGAAGGTTGATTTAGTTAAGGATACTTTCTTTGATGGAGGTTCAGTTAATGTTGATGGAGCAAGAATTAAGTGTTGGAAACATGGAGGACATGGGTCACAAACTTTTCTAGAGGTTGTTCAAAATTCTTGTAATCCTGGATTTGTTGAACTTGGTAATAGACTTGGTAAAGAAAAATTATTTGATTATATTTATAAGTTTGGATATGGTAAGAAAACTGGTATTGATTTGAATGGAGAGAGTACGGGTATCTTATTTAATTTATCTAAAGTTGGTCCTGTAGAACTTGCTACGACAGCATTTGGTCAAGGGGTTAGTGTTACTGCTCTTCAACAAGTTACAGCAGTTAGTGCAGCAATTAATGGTGGTACTTTGTATAAACCATATATAGTTAAAAAGAGTAGTGGAACATGAAACTGGACAAATTGTTAATGAGATTAAACCTACTGCTGTTAGAGAGAATATTGTTACTAAGGATACTAGTGAAAAGGTAAGAATGACTTTAGAGTCAGTTGTTTCTTTAGGTACTGGTCGTAATGCTTATATAGATGGTTATAGGGTGGGAGGTAAAACAGGTACTGCTCAAAAGGGTTAATAATGGTGTATATATGTCTGGAAATTATATTGTTTCTTTTATTGGCTTTTTACCAGCAAATGATCCTAAGATAGTCGTATACCTGGCTATTGATAATCCTAAAGGAGTTACACAGTATGGTGGTACAGTTAGTGCTCCTATTGTTAAGAATATTATGGAGGATGCAATAGTGGCTTTAAATATTGAAAAGCAAGATGGTGGTACAGAAAAAGAAATATCAATGGTATGATAAAAAAAATATTATGATGTAGAGAATGTTATTGGATTATCTAAGAAAGAAGCTACTTCTAAACTTAAAGATTTTGTAATAGAATATAGTGGTAGTGGGGATAATGTTATTAATCAGTCTCCAGAAGGTGGTACTAGATTAATAGAGGGTTCTAGTATTAGATTATATTTGGGATAATTTGCATTAAATAATGACTTTTCTTTAGAAATTTGGTACAATAGTAACGTGTAATGTTATTGATGAAGGGAGTTATTTATGGAAATAAAGCTAGACTAAAAGAAGAACTTATTCAGCAAAGAAAAATCTAAGTTTAAGGGGAATATATATCATTATTCTCAGGTTAATTTTGCTTATAATTCAAATAAAATTGAAGGTGGAAGATTAAGTGAAGATGAAACTGAAGAAATTTTTTGAGACTGATTCATTTATTCCCAAAAAAGTGATGAAACAATTAAATTAGATGATTTGATAGAAATGAAAAATCATTTTAGATTATTTGATTATACTTTGGATACTTTGAATGATGATTTATCTAAAGAAATGATAATAAATATGAATAAAATATTAAAACGTAATACTACTGATGAAGAAAATCCAAGATATAATGTAGGTGGTTTTAAAATAATACCTAATAAAATTGGATTAATAAATGTTATTGATACATCTGCTCCTGAAGATGTGGAAAAAGATATTGGTAATTTATTATTAGAATATAAAAAAAATAAAGAATGTTACTATAGAAGATATTATAGATTTTCATTATAAGGTTTGAACTTATTCATCCCTTTGGCGATGGCAATGGCAGAGTAGGACGTATGATTATGTTTAGAGAATGTTTGAGAAATAATATAATGCCATTTATAGTACTTGATAATGATAAATCATTTTATATGAGAGAGGACTTAAAAACTATAAAAATGATAAATTGTTTTTGATAGATACTATTAAACATGAACAAGATTTATATGAAGATATAGTAAATGAAATGTTAGACTTTTTATTTAAATGGTAAGTAGTGATACTTATCTTTTTTTATATATAGTAATGAAAATTAAAAGATGATACTTCTAAAAATATGGATTTTGTAATAGAATATAGTGATACTAATAAATATTTGGGATAATTTGCATTTTTAACTTAATTATGATATAATATCCAGCAATTAATGGGGGTTTATTATGGAAATAATTAATATGACTAGTGAAGATATTGGTAATTTAAAAAAAATTATCACTTGACTTTTTAATGCAAAGGGAGATTTATTACTTACTTATTACTTTTAGATATAATAATGTACTTAGATTATTAAAAAAAAACACTTGATGATTTTACTGAAGATGATTTTCAAAAACATTTTAATGCAGTTAGTTTACTAAATAAATATAGAGATTATCTTCCTAGTGATTTTGTTATACCTGATTTCTTAGTTAAAGTGGATGATATTATTAAGTTTTTTGCTATTAATTATGTTTATGGTAATAACCTTAGTGTGGTTTTTTAAAAGATGATAATGTTTCTTTAGAAAGAAAGAAAAAAAACTATTTAAAAAAAGAATAGGCACTATACTTAGACAAATGGAGAATATTAGAAAAAAATACGGAGTTAAAAAAATTTTTATTTAGCGGATATTCATGAAGATAACTTTATTGTGGATAAGGCAGGGGTTCTTCGTACTATTGATTTGGATGGTGGTAAGTTTAGTGAAGATAGTAATCCTGTAGTTAAATATTTAAGTCCTGTTTCTTTTTTATTTGCAAAGTGTAATACTCCTAAATATAAGATTGATATATGAGTAATCCTTATTTTGCTTCTTATATAGTAGCTGAAAATACGGATATTTATTGTTATAGTATTGTTATCTTAAATTACTTATACAATGGTAAGATAAATGGTATTAGTATGAATGAATTTTATGATTTTCTTACTAGAATGAGTGTTATTGGTATTGATAAAGAATTAATTGGATGTTTTGAAAGATTATTTGATGATAGAGATAATATTAATCCTTGTGATTATATTGATACTTTAACTTCTAGTCAAATTAAAAAAATTAAGAATTAAATAGTTTACAAATGGGTGTAAAGTAATAAAAAAGATACTATTTATTTAAAAATATGTATGGTATAATAGAAGTGATATTAGAAATGGAGTGATAGAATGCTAACTTTAACGAAGTCATTATTTGCTTTAATGCTTGGTTTTATTAGTTCGACAATATTTGGACTTATAGCTATTCCTTTTTTGAAGAAATTAAAAAGCAGGACAAAATATTAATATTTATGTTGAGGCTCATAGAAGTAAGGCCGGGACTCCTACTATGGGAGGACTTATATTTATAATTCCTACTATTGCAATAACTGTATTTTTACTTTTGACAGGAAAGATAGAATACTCGGTTAATTTAATGATTGTACTGTTTGTTTTCTTCTCGTATGCTTTAATAGGCTTCTTGGACGATTTTATTAGTCTTAGAAGAAAATCTAATAAAGGACTTACACAATTTCAAAAGCTATTACTTCAACTTATTGTAGCATTAGTCTTTTATGTATTATTTAGACAATTTACTTCAGGTGATTCTTATCTTAGAATATCTGCTTTAGGTATTGATTGGAATCTAGGTTGGTTCTATGGAGTATTTATATTATTCTTACTAGTAGGATCTTCTAATGCGGTTAATTTAACTGATGGATTAGATGGACTTGCTGGTGGGTTATCTGCAATATCATTTTTGGCTTTTGGTCTTATAGCAATGGGTAGTTGGTGGATTGAAGGCAATTCTGATATGGGTATTTTCTGTTTTTTATTTTGGTAGGTAGTATTATGGGATTTCTTGTATATAATAGTAATCCTGCTAAAGTATTTATGGGAGATACTGGTAGTTTGACTTTGGGGGCTACAATGGCTACGATAGCTATTCTTACTTCACATGAATTATCCTTGGTATTAATTGGTGGAGTATTTGTTATTGAGACTTTAACTGTTATTATACAAATAGCTTCAGTAGTACTATTAAAAAAGAAAAGTATTTTTAATGACTCCTATTCATCATCATTTTGAAAGATTGGGATGGAAAGAGAATGATATTGTTAAACTATTTTGGATAGTTGGATTTATTCTTAGTATGTTAGCTTTAATATATGGAGTATGGTTATAATAAGAGTGTATTTTAATAATGCATTCTTTTTTATGTTCACTGTAAGTCTTTAGTCTTACAGTGTTATTTTGAGCCAATATGTTATATTGTCTCAAAATAATATATCTATATCTATTATATATAAGCCATGGGTATATATTTAGTGTAAATTGTTTTCTAAGTATATATACTATGCTTATATATGATAGGTATCTTGGATACATTTAATTAAGACAAGTATACTTGGCTTAATTAAACACTAATAAGACTTGGGATAAGGCTTATAGTGAATATAAAAAAAGTATAACATATAGTTATTTTTTTTAGTTATGATAATTGCTTATATTTAGTAGTATACCCATACTGGTTAAGCTTATTAGGAGACTACTACCACCATAAGATAAGAAGGGGAGAGTAACTCCTGTTACGGGAATTAATCCTACTACTACCATAAGATTTAGCATTGTTTGAAAGGCTAAACCAAAGGTTATACCAAAGGCTAGATATTTACCAAATTTATCTTCACAGTTCATAGCTATTTTAAATCCAGAATAGATTATAGTTATGAATAGAGTGGCTACAATTATAACTCCTAGAAAACCAAACTCTTCACTTATAATTGAAAATATGAAGTCTGTTTGTGGCTCTGGGTAAATAGAAATGTTTTTGTACTGAATTACCAAATCCTAGTCCTAGTAGGCCTCCTGGACCTATTGCATATAAACTTTGGATTATTTGGAAACCACTACCAAGAGGATCAGACCAAGGATTAATAAATGATATTATTCTTTCCATTCGGTATGGGGCTATTATTACTAATACTACTACTCCTAGTAGTCCTAATACTCCTAGTTTGATAAAGAAGTTCATTTTAACACCACTTACAAATAGTAATACTATGATAGTCATAACTATTACTATTCCTGTACCAAAGTCTGGTTCTAACATTATAAGGGCAAATACTAGAAAGAGTACTCCTAATATAGGAAGAACTCCTTTTTTTTATATCTTTTAAGTCTTTATTATTATTTTCTAAATATTTAGAAGTAAATATTATTAGTCCTAATTTAGTAAATTCTGATGGTTGTACTCCTAGTCCTCCTATACCAAACCAACTTCTACTACCATTTCTTACTGTTCCTATACCTGGAATTAATACTAGTGCTAACATACCTAGACATATAAAAGAAAATAATATTAGATAGTTTTTATAGTTTTGATAAGGAAACTTACTTACAATAAACATAACTATATATCCTAGTATTAAGAATATACTTTGTGATTTTAAATATTTATATGGATCATTAAACTTATACTCTGCCCATACATAAGAAGATGAATATATCATTAATGTTCCAAATAAACTTATTATTACTACTGCTGTTAAAAAAGTATTTTACTATATTTTTTCACAGTATCACCTAATTAATTTTATTATCTAAAAATAAAAAAAGAAGTTTATTTTTTCTTCTTTTCAAATATTGATAATACTTTTGCAGTCATATGAACTATTTGATTACTATTTTTGATAGCAATACTTTTAAAGAAAGCTTTACCTCCTATTGTTAAGGCTGCAGTTAAAGCAGTAATTACTAGTCCTGTATATAATACACTAGTATTTAATTTTTCTGATAGAGAAGTTCGATATTGTTACACCAGCAGAACCTGATACAATACCACATATATCACCAATTACATCATTACAAAATGATGATACTTTATCAGCATTCTTTTTTGAATGATACCGCTTTTTTGGCTCCTTTTTTTTTTTAGAACTCATAGCATGTAATGGTTCTTCATCAGTGGATGTAACTGCTACTCCAACCATATCAAATACTATTCCTATGGCTATAAATAATACTAATATTATAATACCTACGAATAGATTTACTTTTTGGCATTATGGTATTAGAACTAAAAAAGAAAAGATAAATGATATAAAAAAGGCTAAGAATGTTACTGGTATGACCCATTTTATTTTACTATTTTTATTTTTTGACATATTATTTCCTTTCTAATTATTAAAAAAGGCCAATAGAGTAGGCCTTTTACTTAATACTATGGCAATTCTTATAGTTAACTTTATGTCTTAGGTCAAGTAGGATTTCCCTAGTTTCTACTAACTCGTTACCAAATTAGCGGTTTCCCTTTATAGAAACTAATATATTGTCGCCAAATATATGACTTGATTACCACTTAGTACACACTGTAATCCTATAAGATGTCACTCTAGGAGATTTCCTCGGGCAACTTTCTTACTATTAATTCTTTTTTTTGCAGTTATAGTTTCATATTGCAATATTATATATTTCTAGCTAGGAAAGATATAACTGATCAATAATCCCCTATAATCACTCAAGACAAGCTACGCTACTCGTAAGTTTCCCCACATAGTAGGTTTAATCCTAGTTCGTATTATGCACACAATAGCATTAACACAAAGTTAGGTCTCCACGGAAGTTGGAACAGAATCATATGCCGTTATGAGTGCCCAAAAATCCTTACCTTCCAGCATTCACCCTAAACTGGGCGTATAAAGCAAACACCAGAAGTTTCATCGATGTGCTCTTTAGTGAGCTTTTAGGTTCACCTTCATAGTAAGTTTAATTGACTAGAATAATGTGCCATCAGATTGATATGATTATAGCATAAAACTTTATTTTTTTTGTCAATATGTGTAAACTGTGTACTTATTTTACTACTTAGTATAGTATATTCTTTATATTTAATTTAATTATTATTTTTTTTGATGTTTATTATATATTACTCTCTTATATATATAATAGATATGGCTGATATATTTATTTGAGACAATATTTTGGCTCAAATAAACACTTTAAGACTTAGACTTAAAGTGAACATAAGAAAATAATATATTTTTGTGTTATTTAATTATACCTGTTTTTATAACTAAGAATATAATAATATGAAACTGGGAGGTTAAAAAATGAAAAGAACATTTGTTAGTTTGATATTATTTCTAATAGTTATTGGTTTAGTAATATTTGGAATATTTCAAAATAAGAAAAATAATGAAAAAAAGAAGATCTTACTAAGGTTACTGTAGCAGAAGTTGCTCATAGCATATTTTATGCTCCGCAATATGCTGCAATTAGTAAAGGATATTTTGAAGAAGAGGGTATTGATGTAGAACTTACTTTAACACCAGGCGCTGATGCTGTTACGGCCGCTGTGCTATCTGGAGATGTACAAATTGGTTTTTCTGGTACTGAAGCTACTATTTATGTATATAATGGTGGTGAAAAGGATTATTTACAGGTATTTGCTGCTTTGACAAAGAGAGATGGAGCTTTCTTTAGTGTCTAGAGAAAAGATTGATAATTTTACTTTAGATGATTTGAGAGGTAAAACAGTAATTGGTGGTAGAAAAGGTGGTATGCCAGAAATGACTTTTGAATGGGCTCTTAGAGAGGCTAATATTGATCCTACCAAAGATTTAAGCATTGATACATCAGTTGCTTTTCCTGCAATGGAGGGAGCATTTATTGGTGGTACTGGCGACTTTGTTACTTTATTTGAACCTAATGCTACTTCAGTAGAAAAACAAGGTTATGGTTATGTAGTTGCCTATGTTGGTACTTATGGTGGTGCTGTTCCTTATACAGCTTATAATGCTAAAAGAGTAGTTTTATAAAGGCTAATCCTGAACTTATTGAAGGTTTTTCTAAGGCTATTCAAAAAGGATTAAAGTTTGTTAAGGAAAATGAACCTAAGGTAGTTGCTGAGACTATTGTATCTTTCTTTCCTGATACTTCAATTGATGATTTAACTACAATGGTAAAGAGATATAAAGAATCTGATGCATGGAGAGATACTATTGCTATTGATGAAGATGAATGGAAACATATTCAAGATATTATGAAGGCTTCTGGAGAACTTGATGAGTATGTTTCATATAATAAACTGATTTACGATGAATACTTGAGTGAATTCAGATAATATATTGGAGATAAGTAATTTATCAAAGGTATATCATACAAATAAAAGTGAAATATCGGCAATTGATAATTTGAATTTAAATATTAAGGATGGTGAGTTTGTTGCAATAGTAGGTCCATCTGGATGTGGTAAGACGACACTTCTTTCAATCTTGTGTGGACTTGAGGATAAGTCTTCTGGTGAGATATTATATTCTAAAGATGAACTTAGAATGGGATATATGCTTCAGAATGATACTTTGTTTCCTTGGCTTAATATATTAGATAATTGCCTTCTGGGGGTTAAGATTAAGAAAGAAGTTACTAAGGAAAATATTGATAGAGTTAAAGTCCTTTTGGAGACATATGGTCTATCTGACTTTGCGTATAAGTATCCGAGTAATCTATCTGGTGGTATGAGACAAAGGGTAGCTTTAATTAGAACACTGGCTATTAATCCAGATATACTTCTCCTTGATGAACCTTTTAGTGCTTTGGATTATCAAACAAGACTTGCTGTATCTGATGATGTTTGGAAGATTATTAAAAAAGAAAAAGAAGACTACAATTATGATAACACATGATGTAGCGGAAGCTATTTCAATGGCTGATAGGGTGGTTGTGTTATCTAATAGACCAGAAAGGTTAAGAGTATTTATAATATTGAAATGAAGAATAGGGGTACTCCTATTGGTAATAGAAATACTGAAGAATTTAAAGATTATTATGATAAGATATGGAAGGATATTGATTTCCATGTATAGCGATGAACATAAAAGATTTATAAGAAAAAAGAAAAATTACAAGTATACTAGTACATCTTGTGCAAATACTACTTATTGTAAGTCTTATAGTTATTTGGGAATTACTTGCTAAGTATGAGGTTATTAATACTTTTTTATTAGTTCTTCTCCTAGTAGGATTGTTAATACAATTATTAAATTATATAATGATGGTAATTTGTTTAATCATATATGGACTACGATACATGAAACTCTTATTAGCTTTGGTATTGGTACTTTGATTGGTATAGTTGTAGCTATTGTATTATGGTATTCTAACTTTCTTTATAGAATATTTGATCCTTATTTAACTATTATTAATAGTCTACCTAAGGTGGCTATTGGTCCAATTATTATTATTTATTTTGGTGCTAATATTAAATCTATTATTATTATGGCTCTTTTGATATCTGTTATTGTTACAATTATTACAGTATATAATGGCTTTATTTCTACAGACCAAAATAGAATTAATCTACTAAAGTCCTTTAAGGCCTCAAAAAGGCAAATATTTAGGTATGTTATTTTACCTAGTAGTTATCCTACAATAATTAGTAGTCTTAAGATTAATATTAGTATGACACTTATTGGTGTTATAATGGGAGAATTTTTGGTATCTAAAGAGGGTATTGGTTATTTGATTACTTATGGCTCACAAGTATTTAATTTGAATTTGGTTATGTCAGGTATTGTTATTTTGTTAATAGTTTCTTATCTTATGTATCTGATTGTTAGTTATATAGAAAAAAATACTAATCAAAAACGATTAGTATTTTTATGGTTTATAAAATGGTGCGCCCAGTAGGAGTCGAACCCACAGCCTTTTGGTCCGTAGCCAAACGCTCTAGCCAGTTGAGCTATGGTCGCATTATTTGCATTGACATATTAAATTATATACTAAAAGCATGTTTTTTTTTCAATAAATTTGATAAAAATATTAAAAAAATATAAAAAATGGTTGTCAAACCGGTATAAATGTTATATAATTAACTAGTCAACAACAAATTATGCCTGAGTGGAGGAATAGGTAGACGCACAGGACTTAAAATCCTGCGAGATTTAACCCTCGTGTCGGTTCAAGTCCGACCTCAGGCACCATATATGTTGGAGGAATACCCAAGTCCGGTTGAAGGGATCGGTCTTGAAAACCGAGAGGTCGTGAAAGCGGCGCAGGGGTTCGAATCCCTTTTCCTCCGCCATAGTTGTTTATGTTATCGCGGGATGGAGCAGCTCGGTAGCTCGCTGGGCTCATAACCCAGAGGTCGTAGGTTCAAATCCTTCTCCCGCAACCAACGGTTCCGTGGTGTAGTGGTTATCACGTTTGCCTGTCACGCAAAAGATCGCGGGTTCAACTCCCGTCGGAACCGCCATTTATTTTGGCTTCATAGCTCAGTCGGTAGAGCAGAGGACCTGAAAATCCTTGTGTCGCTGGTTCAATTCCCGCTGGAGCCACCAGTGTAACGATTAATACTCTAACTTTAATAGGTTAGGGTTTTTATTTTTTTGTTTATTTTAAGTAATTGTAATACTTATTTATGGCTTATATATGATAGATATTATTTTTTAGACTACAGGCTAAAAATAACACTCTAAGACCTTAGACTTAGAGTGAGCATAAAAAAAATAGAGTATATAAACTATACTCTACTATAGAATTCTACAATTAGTGATTCATTGATTTCAGCGTTTAATTCGCTTCTTTCAGGATATCTAACATATGTAGCAGTTCTTTTTGCTTCATCATAATTAATAAAGTCAACTCTTTTAATCTTATTAGCTAATGCTATTTCAATTCCTTTGTGATCTGCAGAATTTTCTTTTATAGCAATAACATCTCCTGGTTTAACTCTGTAAGATGGAATATCAACTTTCTTACCATTTACAGTGATATGACCATGGTTAACTAATGTGTCTTGCTCCTCTTCTAGTAGTAGCAAATCCAGCTCTATAAACTAGGTTATCTAATCTACTTTCTAGTAAGATAAGTAAGTTTTCACCATGAACACCTTTCATTTTTGCAGAGTCATTTACTAATTTTTTGAATTGTTTTTCAGAAATACCATACATAAATCTAACTTTTTGTTTTTCATTTAATTGAATAGCATAGTTAGAAGGTTTTTTTTTGTCTTTACCATGTTGTCCTGGACCATAAGGTCTCTTTTTGCAATATCTTTACCATTTTCAAGTATTGAGAATGATACTCTTCTTGCTTGTTTGTTATTTGGGCCTGTATATCTAGCCATTTTTTTCTTTCCTCCTTCTCTTAGAAGGCATACTATATTTTAATAGGGTGTCTTTAGCATACTTTCGCTATGCAGCCTTAGTTACTTATAAATGACACATTACTAAAATAGATAGTATCCGCTGCTAAGCAATAATATTATATAATTAATGATATGGTAAGTCAAGAGAAAAACTTGCTAGTTTTGTTTATAATTTGATATTAAAAAGTGTAAAAAAAGTGTAAAGTAGTTAAAAAATGTCGAAATGTGTGCTATACTTGATATGATGATGATAGAAAGGAAAAGCTATCATTAAATTAGGAGGTGTTTATTAAGGGGAAATTTCATTACAATTTTACAAAATAATTATATAAAATAAAACAAGAAAGGATGAATATGATGAAAAAAAATTAATGAAAATGACTAAGATATTTTTTAGTTTTAACTTTAATATTTTCACAATTATCTTCAGTTACTAAAGTATTCGCAGATGAGATAACTGGTAATGATACTGAAATTAAAGATGAAACTAAAGAACTAGCGGTTAATGGATATTTAATGAATACATTTGATGATTCTATAATAAATGGAACTGAAAATGATGGTGTATTTGAATATAATGTTACTGCTGGTAAATATAGACAGATATTAGCTATATCTGGCGATAAAATAGATGATACTAAGCGTTTATAGTGTCAAAGTAAATGATAATGATAGTGTTGTTATGACTGGCGAGGAACTTAAGAATGCTACTATAGAGGGTAGTGAGATAGACTTAACTAATTCATATAATACTATTATAGAATATACTGATAAGATTGTTATTACTGAGGTTAGTGAAGAGACTGAAACCGAAGCTTTAACTTTAGAATATAAGGTTAAAATTACTTATGAAGTAGAAGGTAATAGCTTTGATGAGGCTTTAAATGGTCTTTACGAGGAATATGTATTTGAAAATGGTAACTTTATAGTTAATGCTAAGGAATTGCCTTTATTACCTACTGTTCCTACTATGGAATACTTATATAGTTTATTAAATGAAAATAATGGTATTAAACTTGAAGTGCTTGATAGAGATAATAATCTTGTTACATTAGAAGAAGAAACACCTGTAGAAGGAGAAATTTCTAACAATGGAGAAACACCTGTAGAGGGAGATATTTCCGGTGAGGATACTCCAGTTAGTGAAACTCTTATTAAGAATGGATATACTTTAAAATTTACTAAAGGTTTAAGTGAAGCAATTTATAAAGTATATGTAATGGGGGATATTACTGATGATAGTATTTTTAATACTGACGATATGATGCCTACAATGGAAGGATACCTTAATGGTGAAATGATTCCTACAATGGACTTATATCTTACTAGTCATGAGACTGAAGTAGAAGATGAATATGAAGAAGATCCATTTGGAACTATTACTTTCGAAGATATTATGACTATTAATGGATATTTAAATAATTCTGAAAACGAAAGAGAAAATACTGATCTAAGTTTAATATTTGATAGTGATACTGATGAATTATATGTTGGTGATACTTTCAAAGTTAATCTAGTTGTTAATTCTACAGACTTAGAAGACTATATCAATGGTATTGATGGTTTAGTTACTTATAGTGATAATCTTAAATTAATGAATGTACTATTTAATGAGAATTTAATTGGTACTTATAATGAAGATGGTAGATTTGTAGGAGCAGGTACTGAGCTTACAAATGGTACTACTGTTATAACATTTGAATTTATGGCTATTAATGATGGTGAAGGAACAGTTACTTTAAATGGTAGTGTTGCTAATGATATGATTATTAATGAATTTGAAGAAGTTAGTGTTAGCGTTAATATTACTAGAAAGAGTTCAATTAATAATTTATATTCACTAAATGCTAGTGTTGGTACATTTGATACTTCATTTGATAAAGATGTTACTGTATATACTTTAACTGTTCCATATGATACTAAAGAAGTTATATTATCTGGTTCTTTAGAGGATACTTTATCAACAGTAGATGGTTTATTTAAATATGAACTTACTGAAGATAAGACTACCGCGATTATAACTGTAACTGCTGAAGATGGTAGTACTAAGGTTTATACTGTATATATAATAAAAGAAAAACCACCAGTAGTTCCTACACCAGTAGTATACTATTATTCTTCAAATAATTATTTAAAAACACTTGAGGGCTAAGGGTTATGAAATTAAATTTGATAGAGATATTTTAGAGTATGAACTAAATGTTAATAATGATGTTAAATCTTTAGATATTACTGCTATTGCAGAAGACTCTAGATCTAGAGTGGAAATTACTGGTAATGAAAACTTTAAAACTGGTAAAAACACTGTTATTATTTCTGTTAAAGCAGAAAATGGTGATGTTAGAGAGTACAAGTTAATTGTAAATAGAAAGAGCATTACTACTACTACTTTAACTGAAGAAGAAGAATCTGGTAGCACTGCTGAAAAGGTTGTTATTATAATACTTATAGTACTTGTAGTATTAGGACTTCTATATCTTATCTTTAAAAAAAGATGATGATGCTACTCCTACTGTTAAATCTGAAAATAAGAAAAATAATACAAAAAATAATAGTAAGAAATAAATAAAGAAAAAAAAGAAAGAAATATCTTTTTTTTTTTTTTTTTTTTTTGCTATAATGAAATAGATAATAGGGAGAGTGTCTATATGAATAGAAAGGGTCAGGCTTTAGTAGAATTTGTTTTGATATTACCAGTATTTATATTGATATTGTTTGCTATTGTTGATTTTGGTACTATTTTAAGTAAAAAAAAATGAACTAGAAAATGATAGTATGGATATTGTTTCACTTGTTAAGAATGGTACTACTATAGAGGATATTAATAAGAAATATACTGATTTAGATATAACTATGAAAGAGGATAATCAATATACTAATATAACTATTACTGAGAATGTTAAAGTTATAACTCCAGGACTTAATTTGATACTTGGTAATCCATATAAGATTACTGTAGAAAGGGTAATACCTAATGCTAACACTTAATAATAAGGGTCAAAGTTTAGTTCTATTCGTAGTTATTATGCCAATTATATTACTTATGTTTGTACTTGTATATGATATTGGTAATGCTATGTATGAAAAAAGAATAAACTTTCTAATGTTAGTTATATGGTAATAGATTATGCTCTTGATAATATGGATAAAAAGTTGATGAGAATGATTTAATTGATTTGATAGATAAAAATACTAATAATCTTAGTAGTGTATCTGTACTTATAGATAATGGTAAGGTTAATATAACTCTTACTAAAACTATAAAAGGAACTTTTGGTAAAGTATTTAATTTTGATTTGATTGAGGCTAAAAGTGAATATACTGGTTATATGGATAATGGTAATAAAAAGAATAGAGAAGGTAGGTTGATACTGTGAATGGTAAAATAATAAGTGTATCTTCAGTAAAGGGTGGAGTTGGTAAGACAACAATACTTCTTAATCTAGCGGGTATTTATTGTGAACTTGGTAAAAGAGTATTAATTATTGATATGGATTTGTTTTCTGGTGGTATAGCGATATCTCTTGATATTAAGAATACTAAGGATATATTTATGCTAGTGGATAGTATGGCTAATAATAGATTTACGGAGCTTAGTAAGTATGTTACTTCTTATAATTCTAATATTGATGTATTAGCTGCTCCTAGAGACCCTAGAGAGGCAATGAAAGTTGATAGTAGGTATATTCCTCTTATATTTGATGCTGCTAAAAAGGAATATGATGTAGTACTTGTGGATACTTCTCATGTACTTAATGATATTAATTTGACTATTCTTGATTATTCTTATATGTCTTTATTTATTGTTACTAATGATTTAGTAGATTTAAAGAATATGAAGAGTTTACTTAGTGTCTTTATTGATACTGATAAGAAGAATTATTTAATTTGTTTAAATAGTTCTAGAGATACTGGTAGGGATTATATGAGTATGTATGATATTAGAGCTACGATAGATAGTAATATTGATTATACTATATCTAGTAGTTATTATATAAAAATATTGATAAGTATGTTATGAGTGGTGAGATACTTACTTTGAATAAGAAGATTAATACTTTTCATCCTAAAGATGTTGCTAATATGAAGAAGATGGCGCTTGATTTGATTGATGATAGACATATTAAGGAGGGAAAGTAGAATGGCTAAGAAGACACTTACTGAGGCTTTTGATGTTAAGCCTAAAGAAACTCCTAAAAATGGTTTAAAAGATTATGATATATTTGGTGATAAGGGACTACTTGATAGTCTTAGAACGAAGATAGTTCAGAACTTAATTGAAGAGAATATTCCTGATGATGGTTTACTTGAGGATTATATTAATAATGAGATTGATAATACTTTAAGTGGATATGATTTGGGTACTTTAGAGAGAGGACATATATTTAATTTAATTCAGAATGAAATAATGGGATATGGTCCTATTACTCCTTTGTTACAAGATAATGCTATTACTGAGATAATGGTAAATGCTCCTAATGAGATATATGTTGAAATAGATGGTAAGATAGCTAAGGATGAAACAGTATCGTTTATTAATGATAAGCATATTATTAGAACTATTCAGAGGATAGTACAACCTCTTGGTAGAACTATTGATGCTGCTAATCCAATGGTTGATGCTAGACTTAGAGATGGTTCAAGACTTAATGCAGTTATTCCACCACTTAGTTTGAAAGGACCTGTTCTTACAATAAGAAAGTTTAATAAGAAATTAGAATCTATTGATGATTTATTAAGAGGTGGTTCTCTTACTGTTAATATGGCAAGATTTCTTGAAGCTGCTGTTCAAGCTAAACTTAATATTATTATATCTGGTGGTACTGGTACTGGTAAAACGACACTTCTTAATATATTATCTGGTTTTCTAGGAGAAGATGAGAGAATTATTACTATTGAGGATGCTGCAGAACTTAAACTTCATCAGAAACATGTTATTTCGTTAGAAACAAGACTTATTAATTATGAGGGAGAAGGAGAGGTTACTATTAGAGATTTGGTTAGAAACTCTCTTAGAATGAGACCAGACCGTATTATTGTAGGTGAAGTAAGAGGTAAAGAGGCTTTTGATATGATGCAGGCTATGAATACTGGTCATGAGGGCTCTCTTACTACATTACATGCTAATAATTCTATTGATACAATTAATAGACTTGAGACAATGATTTTAATGAATGAGATGGAAATACCAGTGTCTGCGGTTAGAGGATATATTGCTAATGCTATTGATTTGATTGTTCAAATAGATAGATTATCTGATGGTAAAAGAAAGATTACTTCTATTAGTGAGATAGATGGTATGAAAGATGGAGAGATTGTTCTTAAAGAGATATTTTCATTTAAGCAAGTTGGGGTTGCTAATGATGGAAGTGTAATGGGAGAGTTTGGTGTTTATAAGAGAAAACCTAGAGTTTATGATAAAATTACAAGAAAAGGTATAGATATTAAAGATATTTTTAACTAAAGAAGAAAAAGGGATGATAATTATGGAAACAATGTTTATTTTGCAGGGTATTTTACTTGTTATACTTTTTGATAATTATCATTATTTTATTTAGAAATGTACTAGGAGATAAGAAGGCGGCGAGAATTAAGTATTATTCTTTGGAGCCTATTAAGAGAGAAGAATTATCTTTTAGTGATAAAATTTGTTAGTGGATATATATCTTTTGTTGGTAGATTTAGGAAAATTGTTAAGAAGAGTAATTATTTTACTAAGAGAAGTAAGAAGTATGAAAGATATATTAAATATAAAGATAGAGATAGAATACAGACTGTTGATTTTATTACTAATAAGTTTATTATATCGATAGTATTTATTATTTTAACTACTATATCACAAATATTTACTACTAATTATTTCTCTTTATTTGGATATATTATTAATTATTTTATTGGATATTATTTGCTTGATATATTGTTATTTTTGAATTATAAGAGAAAGACTAGAAATATAGAGAATGATTTACTTAGAGCAATAATTATTATGAATAATTGTTTTAAGGCAGGTAAGAGTACACTTCAGGCATTACAGACTGCTAGCGAAGAGCTTCCTTATCCTCTTGGAGATGAGTTTAAAAAGATGTATTTGGATATGAAATATGGATTATCTGTTGATACTGTTTTTGAAAGATTTGCTAGAAAGGGTTAAACTACCGGAGGCTGTTTATGTTTCTTCATCTCTTACTGTTCTTAATAAGACTGGTGGTAATATAGTAGAGGTATTTTCTTCTATTGAGAGAACTTTATTTGATAAGAAGAAGTTAAAGGAAGAAATGAAGAATATTAGTTCTGCTCCTAAGATTGTAGTTATTATACTTAGTATTGTACCAGTACTATTTATAGGGGTTGTTTACTTACTTAATCCAACATACTTTAATCCTTTATTTAGTTCTACTCTTGGATATATTATTATTGCTATTATTGTGATTATGTTTATTATATATTTGGTAACTTTATTAAGAACACTAAAGGTGGATGAGTAATATGAAGAAGAAAAAAATGAAAAAAGAAGAATGATAATTCTTTAAGAAGTTTATATAGTAAGAAAGTACTTAATAAAATTGATGAAAAGATTAATTTACTTGGAGTATCTTCAAGAGTTAGTACTTTGACTTTTTGAATATTAGATTAATTACGATGATAGTTTTGGGAATAGTTGTATTTGTTTCTTTTGACTATGGTTATATTTATGTACCATTTGTAATGATAATTTATTATATTTTATTTGAGAAGATATTTTTGAATAGAAAAATTAAGAAGAGAACGGAGAAACTTAATAGTGAAGCTATATATTTCTTTGAGGTTTTGACTTTGTCTCTTCAGACTGGGAGAAACTTGAATGAGGCTATATCTGTTACTATTAATAGTGTTGATGGAGAGTTGTCTTTGGAGTTTAAAGAGGCTATAAGACAAACTAGATTTGGTAAGAGCTTGAATGAGAGTTTAAATGATATTCAGAAGTTTATACCTTCGGATAGTATTAATAATATTATTTTATCTCTTACTCAGTCTAATATGTATGGTAGTAGTATTATTGATACTATGCATAGTCAGATTGATTATTTGAGACAAAGAAGAATATTAGAGGTTAAAGCTAAGATTAGTAAGGTACCTATTAAGATAAGTGTTATATCAGTATTTTTTCTTTATACCACTTATATTACTTATTATATTAGGACCGGTAATACTTGGTTATATTGGTTAATATATTTAAATATATCTTGACTGTGAGAGAAAATAATAGTATTATATAAAAAAAGAAAATTATGAGGAGGAATATTTATGTCAGGACATAGTAAATGGTCTACGATTAAGAGAAAAAAAGAAGGGCAATTGATAGTGAAAGAAGTAAGGTTTTTCAGAAACTTGCTAAAGAACTTTATGTAGCTGCAAAGAGTGGTGATCCTAATCCTGAAAATAATCCTGGACTAAGAATGGTTATAGAAAAAGCTAAGGGTGAAAATATGCCTAAGGCTAATATTGAGTCTGCGATTAATAAGGCTAAGAATGCTGGTAATGGTGAGAATTATGAATCTGTTAGATATGAGGGATATGGTCCTTCTGGTGTGGCTATTATGATTGATTGTCTTACTGATAATAAGAATAGAACTGCTGGATTTGTAAGAAGTACTTTAACTAAAAAAGAGGGGGTAATTTAGGTACTGATGGTTCTGTTAGTTATTTGTTTGAAAGAAAAGGTGTTTTAGTACTTGAAAAAAGTATATGATGAAGATAAACTTATGGAAGATATTCTTTCTTTAGATATACTTGATTTTATTACTGAAGATGATAGTTATGTTATTTATACTGATTCTAATAGTTTTATAGAGGTTAAAGATGCTTTAACTAATATGGGTTATGATAAGTTTATTGTTAGTGAAGTTACTTTTTGTACCGAATAATTATATGGAACTTGATGAAGAGAGTACTGAGAAGGTTATTAATTTGATTGATGCTTTGAATGATTTGGATGATGTTCAGAATGTATATCATAATTTAGATATTTAATTTATTTATTATTAGCACTCTAAGCCTAAGGTCTTAGAGTGTTCTTTTTGAGCCCATAGTCTCAAAAAGAATATATCTACATATCTATTATATATAAGCCAAATATATCTACTATGATATTACTTGATATTAAAATAAAGTAAAGATAATTTTATTAAAATTATTGATAATAAAATTAAAATATGGTAATATAATAGTAGGTTAATAGATAGAGGTGATAGAAAATGAAATTTAGTAAAATGATTTTTGTTTTGACAATTGCCGCTAGTGCTATATTTATTTGTATGATGGGTAGTTCATATGCTTATTATACTGCTACTGCTACTGATATAAGTGTTACTACTGGTACTATTAATAATGGTATTTCAGTAGTATTTACTGATAATAATTATGTTAATGTTAAGACAGGTGTTCCTTTAGATGATGAACAAGTTATGGAATATGCTAAGGCTAATACTTTTTCAATAATGCCTGATGCTACAACTTTAGAGGGGTATGATGTTTATGTTAATATTTCATTAATTAATGTTAAAATAGATGATGCTTTAAAAGTAAGTGATTTTAAGTATAGTCTTGTTTGTATGGATGGTAATAATAGTCAAAGTAATCTTGGTAGTGGTGATGGTACTTCAATTACTACTGGTACTAATATTTCTATTGGTGATATGAGTACTACTAATAATACATTTAATATTAATACTAATTATCAATGTTATTTTAGAGTATGGATTGCTAATAAGGCTGATACTAGTCAGAATGAACTTATGGATAAGAAGTTTTCAGCATTATTAAAAGTAAATACTATTATGAGAAAGCAGTGATTTTATGGATAAGAAGAAAAAAAAAGATTGGATTATATATAGTATTTGTTTTATTACTTTGTATAGTAGTAGGGGCTGCTAGTTACGCTTATATTGTTGCTAAGACTAATGAAGAGGATGTAGATAATAATTCTGGTAAGGTGGATGTTGATTATACTATAACAGAAAATATTACTGGTATTCAGTTAATGCCATCTGAAGATAAATCTGGAGGACTTCATTCAGTAGCGACTGCTAAAATAAATAGTGGTAGTGTACCTTCAGCATTTAATATTTATATTACACCTACTAGTATTGCAGGACTTAATATTGCTGCTTTGAAATGGGAAGTTATTGGTACTTATAATGGTACTACGGTGTATACTAAGAGTGGTAATTTTAGTACAGCAGTTAAAGATACTCCTATTACAATAGTAGATAAATATGAACTTAAGAGTACAAATACAACATTTGATATTTATATATGGTTAGATGCTAATTTAATTAATACAGCACTTAATGATAATAGATTTACTGCTAAAATAAGCGCTGATACAGTACAAATTACTGGTAGTTATTAGGAGGTTATTAATAATAATAGTATCAGTAAGTATTACTTATGCTTGGTTATCTTGGTCTGGAGTAGTTAATATATCTGGTACTAGTTAATGTTTTGATGTTAATTATGTTAAAGGACAAGATATAGGTAGTGATAGTAATCCCGCTAATTTTAGTTTAGCAAGTACTTATACTGAAGATTTATCTTCAGTAATTAAAATTAACTTAAAAAGATACTTATACTATAAGTAATGGTACTGGTAATTTTTACCTATATATAATAATATAGAAATAAATAATGAAGTAAAGTAGTTAACAGTATATATATGGATAGATGGTAGTTTAGTAAATAATGATAATTCTAATGATATATTATCTAGTGTATATAAAGGAAATATAAGTATGAGTATAGAAAGTGGTGATAAGTAATGAGTAAGAAAAAAAAAATATTTTTAATAACTGGTATATCACTCTTAGTATTAATAGCTATAGTTGGGGAACTTATGCTTGGTATGTATGGACTACTAGTGATAGTGATACTACAAAAATAGTAGCAGGAGTAGGAGCTGCCACAGTTACCTTTGATGGAGGAAGTGATATAAATGCTAATCTAAGACCAGTATCAGATAAAAAGTAAAGGTATAGTAAAGAATATTAGTGTAAAGGGAGATACTACAGGATTAGTATTTAATATGTATTTAGATATAACTAGTATAGATACAGGATTAAAAGATGAGAGTTTTAGATATGAATTATATAAAGGAACTACATTAAAGTAAAAGAAGGTAACTTTAGTGATAGTTATCTAACTAGTAATACAGTTACTTTGTAGTAAGAATAATACTAATCATATAGTATTATTAACTAATGAGAGTATATCTACATCAAAGACACAATATACATTATACATATGGATAGATGGAGCAAATTATACTAATCCAAATACTATGATGAATAAAACATTTAGTTTTAAATTACATGCTGATGGAGAAGGGGCAGTGCTTAATACACCATTAGGTAATGCAGCAGAATATATAACTAATTTGTATACAAATGCTGAGAAAGCAACAGTAACAAATAATAGTATTACTTATAATGCAGCACCTTCAGTATCTCTTATGAATGATAAACTAGGTGGTACTACAACTGATTTAGATGGTGGTAATATAAGATATTATGGAGCAAGTCCAAATAACTATATATACTTTAATTGTTCTGACTATAGTAATCAAACATCTAGTACATGCGAAACATGGCGTATAATAGGAGTATATTTGATGGTAAATTAAAACTAATAAGAAATAAAAGTATAGGTTATCATTCTTGGGACAACAAAGATACTTCAACAGGAGCAGAAACTAATTTGGGTAAAAATGATTGGACTACAGCAAGATTAATGAAACTACTTAATCCAAGCAAATATTATACAGTAGACTCTAATGATAACAATCTAGGACAAATCCTATATTACAATGGTGCATCAGGAAAATGTTATAGCGGTCAAAATAATGCTACAGTAGATTGTGATTTTACAAGTACAGGAATAAAAAATAATACTACAAGAAATATGATTGCAGAGACAACATATAATCTAGGAGGATGGAATAGTAGTTCAATATATTCAAATCAAATATATGGATATGAAAGAGGAACAAAGGTATATACAGGAAGACCAACGACATGGAAAGGAAAAAATAGCCTTAGCATATATAAGTGATTATGGCTATGCGGCAGACTTAAATCAGTGTAAAGATAAAACACTAAATAATTATAGTGATAGTACTTGTACTTCAAATAATTGGATGAAAACGATTATTACAAACAATGGAAGCAATCCTGGTTGGTTATTAACCCCTTCTTCCAGCAACTCGACACATGCGTGGTATGTGCGTTCGGACGGCGATGTCCGTTACAGCAGCGCTACGTGTGGTGCGTATTGGGCCGCGCCAGTCCTTTCTCTAAGTTCTGAACTAGGAATAGAGTCGGGGGACGGCTCAGGTAGTAATCCGTACAAATTAAGTGCGTAAGCAGTTAATTTGAGATAATTTTGATAGGAAGAACTTGGTAAGAGGCCCCTCAAACAGGCGAAGTTTGTTAGGGGCAAGGGCGGCGAAGTCGCCAAGTAAAGAAAAGTATTCGCCGAAAGGCGAAAGAATAAAAAATAGATTTAGGTATTAACACTAGTTTGGTGTTTAATATAGGGTGATTTTATATAAAACTAGTACCCCTAATTCCAGCAACTCGAACAATGCGTGGAATGTGAATTCGGACGGCAATGTCAATAACAACAACAATGCGTATAATGTGAATGGGGCCGTGCCAGCCCTTTATATAGTGGGTTTTCTATTAGGCTAAGGCTTAGTCTGACAGTGCTTTAAAGGACAAAAATTATCCTTGAGATATTTATCTCTAAATGTTAGGCTATAGATGGATTATATCTACGGGTATACCTAGAACTATAGATATTTATGTAAAAGTGATGAATAATTATAATAATAGTTATAAATATACTAAGTAATATCTAAGTATATAGATATGGCTTATATATAATAGGATTATTCTTAGACTAAGAATTAGGCTAAGAATAACACTAATAAGACTTAGAATAAGGCTTATAGTGAATAAAATATAAAGAAAAAATAAGTAAACATATAGTTTATTTACTTTCTTTTTTTTTTTTATGTAGTACAATTATTATGGTGATAGTATGAATAATACAAATGTTATTGTAAGTGTTAATACTATGAATGATATTAGTAATATTAATAATAATACTAAATATATTAATCTATCTATAGATTCTTTTAATAGTGATGTTATTAATTATTTTTTAGAATATGGAAAAGGATATTCTTATACTGATACTATTAATAATAAGAATGGATTCATATATGCTACTTATAGTATGTTTAAGAATAGTGAGAATATTATTAATGGTATTATTAATAATATACCTAGTAATTTATCTAATATAGAGAAGGTTAGATATTTATATATAGCATTAGGTAAAATACTTAGTGCAGATATTAATACTATGGATAATAAAAATGAAAAGATATCTTTTAGTAGTGTTAGTGTTATTAATAATATTTGGGGTTCTATTACTAGTGGTAAGACTACTAGTGCTTGTATATCTAAATTACTTATGTATTTATGTTCTAGAATAGGTATTAAGTCAGAACTTATTAATAGTGATATTAATGGTAATATAGGTAATAAAATATATGTTGATGATAGCTTTTTAATTGTAGATTTATATAATGATTTTATATAATATACAAGGTGGTTTTAGTACTAAGTATTTTGATAAGTATAATGATAATAAAGATATTGATAAAAAAGATATTTTATATAAAGAATAGTTATATTAATGAGATTATTGATAATGAACTTAGGGGCCTTGATTATACTAAGGATAATATGCTTAGTGATATACTTGAAGTACTTGAAAGAAGTATTAATATTAGTGATGTTGGTGTTATTGAATTAGCAAAGATATGTAAAGATATTTTTGATAAGTATACTCCTAATTATGATATAAGAATTAATAATTTATTTTTTACTTGATAGTGATGAGAGTAAGGAACATTTTATTGTTATTAGTTATGATAATAGTTTTTATAGTTATAATTATAGTAAAGGATGTTTTATTAAAATGAGTTATGATGTTATTACTAAGAATATTAAGGATAATAAGATTGGTATTTATAAAGGAGAGGACTTTTATTGTAAGGAAAGTAGGTTAGTGTTATGATTTTAGTTATTATATTTTTTATTATGTGCACTTGTTATTACTTCACTACTTGAATCTTCTTATTCTTCTCTTAATATTATTAGAATTAAGAAACTTATGGAAAATAAGAATAAGAAGGCTAAAATGGTATATAAGTTATATTCTAAGTATTCGGAGGCTATTACTTCAATACTTGTAGTTAACTGTGTATGTAGTGTTATGGTAAGTTCTCTTACTACTTATTATTTTTTTCTGATGTATATGGTGATGGCTCTGTAACACTAGTTACGATTATACTTACTTTAATTGTTTTGATATTTACGGAGATAACTCCTAAAATATTGGGAAGAGAATATTCAGAAGTGGTGGCAATGAGACTAGCATTAGTATTAAAAACTATAATGTTTATTCTTACTCCAATAAACAAGATAATTTCTAAATTTGAAAGGAAAGTAAAAAAACAAACATAAAGTAACTGCCACTAAAGATGAACTTGTTGAGATAGTTAAAACTATTAAAGATGAGGGTGTTATTGAAGAGAAAGAGAGTGCTTTTATTCAAAAGGCTGTTATATTAAAGAGGTTAAGAGTACAGAATATTATGATTAGTAAAGAGAATGTTTCTTATTTATATGATACTGATTCTTCTTTGAAGGTAAGGAAATGTATTTTTAGGGATCATCATGATAGAATACCTATAATTACTAAGGATAATAAGATTGTTGGTATATTATATGAGGTTGATTTACTTGACGAGATACTTAATGATGGGACTATTAGTATTAAGAGAAATGTTAAGGAACCTGTTACTGTGAGTAAGAATACTAATTTGGCATCTTGTCTTGAGGTATTACATGGTGCTAGAGCACATATGGCTCTTGTTACTGATAGAGAGAATAATTTTCTTGGTATTGTTACTATGGAAGATATTATTAATGAACTTATGAAGTCGTAGACTTCTTTTTCTTTTTGTTATGATATATATGTGATGTTTATGATAGTGAAAATTGATAAGTTATCTCATGATTTTAGAGGTATAAGTAGAATTAATGATAAGGTATTATTTATTCCTTCGGTATTACCTGAAGAGGTTGTTGATGTTAGAATTACTATGGATAAGAAGAATTATTCTATTGGTAAGGCTATGAATATTATTACGGAAAGTAGTAATAGAAAAAAGAGTATATGTCCTTATTTTGATACTTGTGGTGGATGTAGTACTGGGTATATTAAGTATGATAAGGCTTTGGTATATAAGAAGGAATCTGCAATAGATATTATGAAGAGATATGCTGGATATGATGTTAATCCAGAGATTATTTCTAATTATAAGGAATATGGATACCGCAATAAGATTGGGTTGAAGGTATTTAATGGTAAGGTTTCATTAACTGAGGAAGAGAGTAATAATCTTGTTAATATTGATAAGTGTTATTTAGTTAATGATAATATTAATAGAGTTATTGATACTCTTAGTAAACTTGATTTAACTGGAATAAATGATATTGTTATTAAAGGTACTAAATGAGATTATGGTTATATTAAATGGTGATACTGATAGGGATATGATTATAAATAGTCTTAAAGATATGGTTAAAAAGTATAGTACTTAATGATGAGGTTATATATGGTAATGATTATATTACTATTAATGTAGATAAATATAAGTATGCAGTATATCCTAAATCTTTCTTTCAAGTTAATACTGATATGATTAGTAAGTTATATGATAAAGTTAAGGAAGCTGCGGGTAAGGGTGAAAGTTTACTTGACTTATATTGTGGTGCTGGTACTATAGGTATATATTTAGCAGATAATTTTAATAGAGTAAGGGGTATTGAGATTAATAGTGATGATGTAGAAGGAGCTAATTTAAATAAAAAAAGATTAATGATATAGGTAATATTAGTTTTGAATGTAAAAGGGCTAGTGATATTAATAGTATTAATGAGGAAGTAGTTGTTGTTGATCCTCCGAGAGGTGGACTTGATAAGACTACTACTGAGTTACTTTGTGATAGTAATGTTAAGAGAATAGTTTATGTATCTTGTAATCCTATTACTTTGGCTAGAGATATTAATGTGTTAAAGAGTAAGTATGAACTTAAGGATATTACTTTATTTGATATGTTTCCTAATACGAAACATGTGGAGTGTGTGTGTTTGTTAGAAAAAAAAGGTAAAAGTTTAACTTATTCAAAAATGAACTGGTTACAAATTGTAACCAATTAAAATTGTTGTTTCGAGATAAAAGACTATAAAGAATAATTAACTTGAGATCACAGATTGTGATCTCAAGTACATGTGATAAACAATAGTTTAATGCAGAAGTAGTAGATAATATTTTTCTAACATAACTGATTATTTGAACGATAAAATTAATGGAATAATGAAATGGAGTGGTGATTATTTATGAATGAATTAAGACAAAGAATTGTTAATTATATACCTTATGATGAGCAAGAAGAGAGTGATAAGGAATATATTTTGAAGTTTATGGATACTTTTGATGATGTATTAACTAGGAAGAATATATTTGGTCATTTTTGTAGTTCGGCTTTTGTTGTTAATAAGAATAGAAGTAAAGTACTTATGATATATCATAATATTTATAATTCTTGGGCTTGGCCTGGAGGCCATGCTGACGGTGAAAGTGATTTACTTGGAGTGGCTATGAGAGAGGTTATGGAAGAGACTGGTATTAAGAACTTAAAACCTTTATCTAAAGACTTTTATGCTATAGATGTATTACCTGTTAAAAAGCCATATTAAGAGAGGTAAATTTGTTTCTAGTCATATTCATTTAAATGCTACTTATATTTTTGAGGCTGATGAAAATGAAAAGTTATTAATTAAAGAAGATGAAAATAGCGGAGTTAACTGGATAGATATTGATAAAATGGTTAGTTCTTCAAGTGAAGATCATATGAAGAAAGTATATGCTAAACTTGTTGATAAGTTAAAAAGAGGGTGATTATAATTAAAGGAAAGAAAATTAGATGGATAATACTTGGAGTATGTTTAATATTATTTACTACTATTATGATATTTGTTATTACTAAGAATAAATTATATATAGATGATATTGGATATAATATTATTTCTAAATTAAAAAGTAATAATATGGATAAGATAGTTAAATTTATTACTAATATAGGTGGTACTATTGTTATTGGTGTTGTTACTATTATATCTTTATTTATATTTAGAAATAAGAAGATTAATATTTGTATTGTTTTAAATTTATTTGGTATTGTAGTACTTAATAATGTAATAATTAAAAATATTATTGGTAGAGATAGACCTAGTGGTATTAATATTATTACTGAGGCTGGTAAGAGTTTTCCTTCAGGACATAGTGCTGTTAGTATGGTAGTATATGGTTATTTGATATATTTAACTTATAATTATATTAAGAATAAAAAATAAAAATATTTATTAATTAGTATATTATCAATACTTATTCTAGTAGTTGGTTTAACTCGAATATATCTAGGAGTTCATTATACTTCTGATGTACTAGGGAGGTTATCTTCTTGGTATTGTTTATTTACTACTATTTACTTATATTAGTGATAAATATATAAAAAGAAAAATAAATATAGTTAGAATATAATATCTATATTTATTTTTTTTTATTTTGCTTTAGTTTTAATAGATTGCTATCTATTTCTTTTTTTTATTTCTTTATTATACTTAGGATGTTTTTCAATAGTTAGAGTTAGTTCTTTTATCTTGGGTATGATACTTGTATCTAGTTCTTTTTAGGTATTTATCTACATAAATATATAATAATAAGATAGAGGCTTCGATAATATTATTATTACTTGCTAGTGTGAGATAGTTAATAGCTTTATTTATATCTTTTACTAAGACAATATCTCCAGTTAAATAGAAGTATTTGGCTAGGTTATAGTAGGCATAGTAATAGATATTATCTATTGGTACTTGAATGGCTTTATTATATAGAGTGAAGGCTTTATTTAAATCTATATCTACATATATTCCTTTACGATAGTATTTCTCCAAGTGTATTTAGGGCATATGATTCTCCAAGTAGGGAGGCTTTCTCAAAAGCACTTGAAGGCTTTTTTGATAATCTTTATTGTTTTCATATATTTTACCGAGATTATTATATGCATAAACATAGTTATGTGAAGAGGCTTCTTCATATAGTGATATAGCTTTATTTATATCTTTTTTTTACATATAATCCTTCTTTATACATATTTCCTAATAGATTAACTGAGGCTATATTACCTAGAGATATTGATTTATTTAGATATTCATAAGCAAGTTTTAAATCTTTCTTGGTACCGTTTCCAATATTTTTATTTATTAACATTTTAGCTAACATATAATAACTACTTGGATGATCTTTTAAAGAGGCTCTACTGAAGTATTTATAACTTATATCATATCTTGGATAGCCCTTGATATAACCTTTGTATTCTTCTCTTCCTAATTCATATAGAGCATAGGGATTATTGTTTTGGGCTAGGGTATTTAATGAGTAATTATAATTTATACCTTCACTTAGTTTTAGATTTAGATATTCTTCGAGTTCATGAGGGGATACTAGAGTGTTACTTAGAAGATTTTCTATTATTTCTTTTTTTTTGATATTATCTTCATAGATAGGTTGTTTTTTATCTAATATGATAAAGAATAATATTTCAGTAAGGGCAATGCATAGATTGTTATTATTTATTAGTTCTAATAGATTACTTGATAGTTCTTTAGATACTTCTTTATCATTTTTACTAATATTATATAATTTTATAGTTACTGTTTTTTAATAAGGTATTATTATTTATTATATCTATCTTTTCCTTTTTTTAGTTAGATTTGAATAAATATTACCAGTGATTATAGTTAATAAATTTATTATAATATCTAATAATATATAGTTATCTTTTGGATAGTTCTTTTTATATATTATATACTGCCGCTTATAATCATTATTTATACTTCTTATACCAATACAATAGTTATTTATTGTAGTATCATTTATATTAGTAGTATTAAATAGAGTACTAAATACTTCTGTTTGAAGAGCACTTGTTTTTATTGATAGTATTTTCTTTTTATTATTCTGGTAAAGTTACCTAATGATAGATGATTATCGTTATTATTTAATTTTATATATTTTTTCATAGTTACCTCAAATTCATTATAACATAGATGTGGATTTTAGTAAAATTATTTATATTTAATGTGGATTTATGATACTTATATTATTTCTTGGTTAATAATATAATGGTATTAGGAAGGTGATATTATGAAGAAGTTTATGAAGAGTTATAAGTCTAGTATTATATTAATAATGGCTGTTATTATTGGTACGATTATTGGACTTATATTTAAGGAGAAGGCTAATGTACTTAGTCCTTTAGGAGATATATTTATTAATATGCTTTTGGTAGTTGTTGTACCACTTATATTTCTTTCAATAACGGTATCTATATCTAAGATTAAGAGTCCTAAGAGACTTGGTAAGATTATGATTACAACGATTGTTACTTTTATTGTTACTTCATTAGTGGCTGTAGTAGTGGGATTTGTTTCTACTTATAAGATTAATTTAGTTGATACTGATAAAGTTAATGATATTAAGAGTGTTTTAGTAGAGAATACTGAGGTAGAAGAACTTAATATATTAGAAAAAGAACAGCGAAGACTCTTACTGTTAGTAGGTTCGGTGATTTACTTAATACGGATAATTTCATTGCTCTTTTTTTTGGTATTTTCTATTATATTTGGAATAGCAATTAATATGGCTGGTAATAAGGGCGATAAAGCTAGAGAAGTATTAGAATCTTTTAATGAAGTTATTATGAAGGTAGTTAATATTATTATGTACTATGCTCCAATTGGATTTATGTGTTGTACGGCTTCTTTAGTTGGTACTTTTGGTAGTGCAATAGCAGTTGGATATATTAAGACCTTTGTTATTTATACGGTAGTATGTTTATTATTTTACTTTATTATGTATACAATATATGCTTTTATAGGACAGGTAGATTAGAAGGAGTTAAGAGATTTTGGAAGAATGTTATACCTGCAAGTTTGACTTCGATTGCTACTTGTTCTTCGGCAGCCTCTATTCCTGTTAATAGTGAATGTGCTAAAAAGATAGGAGTACCTGATGATATAGCAGAGACTGTAATACCTCTTGGTACTAGTTTTCATAAGGATGGTTCTATTATTGGTAGTGTATTTAAGATTATGTTTTTAGTATGTTTATTTGGTACTAACATTAGCGGTTTTGATGGCATATTTAAAAATACTACTTATTGCTTTAGTGGCTACTTTACTTGTTACTGCCGTCCCTATAGGAGGTGGTACTATATCGGAGATGATGATTCTTACTATGATGGGATATGGTACTGGAGCTCTTCCGATACTTACTATTATTGCTACGATAATAGATGCTCCAGCCACTATCCTTAATGTAGTTGGTGATTTATCTAATTCAATGGTTGTTGCTAGAGTAGTAGATGGTAAGAACTGGATTTGAAAAGGAAATAACTTGCTTATATATAAATTATTTGAATATATGGATATGGCTTATATATGATAGGTATGTAGATACATTGTTATTAGACCTAAAGGCTAATAACAACACTTTAATACCTTAGGATTAAAGCGAACATAATAATTAAAATAAGAACTGATATTAACTTATCAGTTCTTATTGACTTTAATAGTATTAAATAATATAATGTAGTCATATTAAGGCTCAAACTTGTAAGAGATATTTTAGTATGTTATTATTAGATTTTATTAAGAGCAAAATCTTTATGAAAGGAGAAGATAGTAGGTAAAGTAACAACACATTACGCTTTACTTTATATAAAAAGAAAGGTGTGAGATTAAGTGAACTTAAAAGGTTTACCTAGTGAGGAAAGACCTAGAGAAAGATTTATTAAATATGGTAGAGAGAATATATCTAATGAAGAACTTATTGAAATAATACTTAAGTCCGGTACTAGGAAGTATGGTTTAAAAGGAAAAATATCTCATAATATACTTAGTTCAGTTAATAATATTAATGAACTTAAAAATATGGAAGTTAATACTTTATCTAAGATAAATGGAGTAGGTAATATTAAAGCAATAGAGTTAATGGCCGCAATTGAACTAGGAAGAAGAGTTTATTTAGAAGACAATTATAAAGAATTAGTATATTTAACTAATCCTGAATCTATTATTAATTATTTTCATAATTTATTTGATGGTATTAAACAAGAACTCTTTTTATGTTATTTATTTAGATAATCAAAAGAAATATATAGATAAGAAATTATTATTTAAAGGTACTGTTAATTATTCTTTAGTACACCCTAGAGAGATATTTAAAGAGGCTTATTTAATGTCCGCTAGTTATATTATATGTATTCATAATCATCCTTCAGGTAACAGTAGTCCCTCAGGTAATGATAAAGAACTTACCAAAAAGAATTAAAGATATTGGTATTTTACATGGTATTAATTTAATTGATCATATTATTATTGGTAAGGGCAATTATTATAGTTTTTATCAAGATAATAATTTATAATACTTTTAATTTAATTAAAAATATTATATAATAAGATACGATAGGAATGTGATATAAATGTTTATGAAAAAAAAAAAAGAAGTATACCTAAGAAATATATTGTTATTGGTATTATTGTTTTAATTATTATTATTTTTTTTGTTATATTTTCTTTTTACTCTTAAAGAAGATAGAAAACTTAATAAGGTTGAATCTTTTATTAGAGATGCTTTAGTGTATACTGAGAAGATTGTATCATATCCGGTTAAATTTGTATCTGGTAAAATAAATGATTATAATGAACTTAAAAGTGTAGAAGAAGATAATGATATATTAGAGACTTCTCTTGATAGAGTTACTTCAATTGAGGCTGAGAATATTGAACTTAGAAGAGAACTTGAGAGATTAAAGGAAGAACTTAATATTGAACATAATTTATCTGATTATGAATATTTGAATGCTACGGTTGTCAGTAGAAAATGTTGGCTTTTGGTATAATACTATTACGATAGATAAGGGTACTTATAATGGGGTAGAGAAGGATATGGTTGTTATTAATTCTAAAGGATTAATTGGTAAAATTATTAAGACTAGTACTTTTACTTCTGATGTTAGACTTATTACTACGAGTGACACTAATAATAAGATATCTGTTCATATAAGTAATGGTGATTATGATTTATATGGTCTTATTAATAGTTATGATTATAATGATAATTATTTGGAAGTAGAGGGTATTAGTAATACTAAGGATGTTAGAGTAGGAGACTATGTATATACTTCTGGACTTGGTGGTATATTTCCTTCAGGTATTTTAGTAGGCACTGTTAGTGAGATATCTACTGATTCTTATGATTTAGCTAAGATTATTAAGGTTAAACCTTCAAGTGATTTTACTGATATTAATTATGTTAGTATATTAAAAAGGAAAGATAGTAATGATTATTAGTATTATATATTTGGTTTTTTCTTTTTTACTTGAAGGTATTATGTCTAATATATTTCCTAGTACTTTATCTAATATTAGTTATTTTACTACGATATATGTGATTATAGCTTTTGCTATTATATATCCTTATTTTGATAATGATAAGAAGTTTTTTATACTTATATTTATATTTGGTATATTATTTGATATTCTTTATACTTCAACAATATTTGTTAATACTTTTATATTTATTATTATTGGGATAGTTATTAAAATATTGTATAATATATTACCAGGAAATGTTTTTATGACTAATATTATTAGTTATGTTGGTATTATTATTTATCATATATTATCCTTTATAATACTAATGATTACAGGATATGGTGATTATAGTATTATACTTTTGTTTAATATAATTATTCATAGTATATTTATGACTATTATTTATACTAGTATTAGTTATTTTATAATGAAATTTATGTATAATAAGTTTGATATTAAGTATATAAAATAAAAAAAATTTCTTATAAAAAGAAATTTGGCTGGTTATTTGTTTGATTTGTATATTCTACTTTTTTTGAGTAGTAGTAGTGTTATTACTATTTATGTTTGAAGATGCTATATTCGGAGATGTAGTATCTTCTTTTTTAGTGGTATCTGTTTCATCTTTTTGAATACTGAGGCTATTTTTAACATAGATCGCATATTATTCATCATTGGTCCGACTTCTTTAACTACGGGGATGGCATCTTTTACTACTCCAAGTGTTTTTGAAGCTCCATTTAAAAGACTGGCAAAGTTAAAACCACTGGTGCCTGTTGATGCCCTACCTAGACCTAATAATGAACGAAGACCGCCACCTCCAGACCTTAGAGGGGCTCCTATCATGGGTCCCATCATATTTCCTGTCATTGGAGGTACTATTTGACTAGGCATCCCACCCATAAAAGGATATCCAAAGTTATTTCCATACATATATAATACTCCCTTTCTAAAATAATATATGAAAATACCAAAAAAATGTTAAAAAATAGATTATTCTATGTTATAATTATTTATAGAATAGGTGATTATCTTATGAATGGTAAAAATGTTAATAATACTAGTAATAATAATGCTGTTTTTTCTTCTAATCAAACTGTTAGTGGTAATACTGCTGCGAGTAGAGTTAAAACAAGATATAAATATACCTGCTACGACAAAGAGGGTAAGACTGTTAAAGGCTATTTTGATGCTTTTAGAAGATTAGATGTAGAGTCTTTCTTAAATAGTCAAGGGTATAAAATACTAGAAATTAAAGAAACAAAAATTAGTAAATTTGGTGATTTTTTAACATTAGAAAGACCAATGAAATATAAAGATTTAGTATTCTTTTTAACACAGTTGTCTACCTATATTAAGAGTGGTATTCCACTTACTGATTCTATTGTTATGTTAGATGAGCAAACTAAGAATAAGAATAGAAAGAATTTATATAAAAAAAATATTATATGAATTAAATACTGGTGCTCCTTTTTAGTGAAGCACTGGCTAGACAAGGAAAATATATTTCCTAAACTACTTATTAATATGCTTAAAACTTCGGAACTTACTGGTAATTTAACTGAGGCACTAGACGATATGGCAGCTTATTACAAGACTGCTGATACTAATAGAAAACAAATAATATCTGCACTTACTTATCCAAGTGTCGTTCTAGTTGTGGCTATTGCTGTATTAACATTCTTACTTATATTTATTATACCTAGATTTGAAGATATATTTAAGCAGTTAGGTGCAGACCTTCCTGGTATTACGGTATTTTTTGGTTAATACTAGTAATTTTGTTAAAGATAATATTATTAAGATTCTTATTGCAGTAGCAGGTGTTATTATTATACTTATTGCTATGTATAAGAATATTAAGAAGTTTAGATATTTTGTTCAGTATATACTTATGCATATTCCAATAATTAAGAATGTTATAATTGATAATCAGATAGTTATGTTTACTAAGACTTTTTCTTCACTTATTAGACATGATGTATTTATTACTGATAGTATTGGGAAATGTTAGGCAAGGTTACTAATAATGAAATATATAAAGATATAATAAAAAGAGGCTGTTACTAATCTTAGTACAGGTGCCGGATTATCTAAAGCTTTTGAGGATAAATGGGCTTTTCCTAGAATTGCTTATGAAATGTTAGTTACTGGAGAAAAAACAGGTAGACTTGAGGTAATGATGGAAAATGTTGCTTCTTATTATGAAGAGGAACAAAAGGCTTTAATTCAAAGATTAAAAAGTTTAATAGAACCTGTTATGATAATATTACTTGCGGGAATAGTAGGTGTTGTATTACTTGCTATATTTGTTCCAATGTTTAGTATGTATAATGACATTTTATAGGTGATTTTATGGAAATATATATATATATAATAATATTTATCTTTGGAACAGCAATGGGTAGTTTTCTTAATAATTTGGCTGTGAGGCTATCTAATAATGAATCTATTCTGTATCCTAGAAGTCATTGCCATAGTTGTCAACATAAACTTAGGTGGTATGAATTAATACCAGTGGTATCTTATGTTATACAAGGTGGTAAAAGTAGATGCTGTCATAATAAAATACCAATAAGTTACTTATTAGTTGAAGTTATAACTGGAGTATTATTTTGTACTTCTTACCATTCATTTGGTTTTAGCTATAACTTTGTTATTAGTTTAATATTTATATCTAGTTTAATTACTATTATTGTAAGTGATATTGAATATATGATTATATTAGATGAAGTTATAGCAGTGGCCGCTATTGTCATTATAATTTTAGAACTTATCTTCTTTGGACTTGAGTATACTGCTGATAAAATTATTGCAGGAATACTTGCTTTTGTTACAATGTATGTGATAAAATTAATAGGGGATAAGCTATTTAAGAGAGAGTCTATGGGTGGAGGAGATATTAAATTAATGTTTCTATTTGGAATAGTAATTGGATATCCTCTATGTATATGTGATATATTCTTGGCTACTTTTATTGCTTTTCCAGTAGCAGTTTATACGGCTATTTAGTAGGAAAGATAATTTAATACCTTTTGGGCCATTCTTAGCAATGGCTGCAATACTAATACATATATCTAAAGTTGATATATCTGAAATACTTAATTTCTTTAGTAACTAAGGCGGGAATGTGTAATGAAAACTAAAATTTCTATGAAGACAATATATTTAATTTTAGTTATTACTATTGGTTTAGTTGGACTTGGTATTGGTTCTACACTGGCTGTTTTTTACTGCAAGTGCAGAAATTAGTAATCCAATATCGTTTTCAACTAATTTATCTTATAATGGTGATATTTTTTGATACTGTTGAGGTAACAATAGGACCTAATGCCACAAGAACTACTAATGTTTCTATATTTAATGATGAACAAATTGATGGCGTTAAGTATGCTGTGTGGTATATTTATGAAGGAAATAGTAATGATATATATTTTGTCAGAAATCAAGAAAGTGATATAGATCCTAGTGGCACCGATATTGGTCAAGGTGGTACTTTGAGTATGGATATCAAAAATAACACTTCAAACACAATTACTATTACTATTGGTGTTACTACAAGTAAAGAAGATATAGTTCTTCCTAGTTATATGAAAGTTATAACTCTTGCTATTGTAGCAAAGTATAATTTAACTTTAACTAAGGGAACAGGTGTATCTATTATGTATTACAAAATAAATGGTTCTAATACTTATGCCTCAACTACTAATAGTAGTATAACTGTTAGTGTAAATGAAGGGTCAACATATTACTATTATGGTATTGCTTCAACTGGATATGCAATGAATTCGTGTAGTTCATTTTTCTAGCCCATGCTCTGGAACAATGGGGAGCAAGTGCAGTAATTAAGATTTTAACTGCAAGTAGACACGATATCATATAATGCTAATGGTGGTACTGGAGCTCCTAGTTCACAAACAAAAACATATGGGATTACTTTAACTTTAAGTAATACTAAGCCAGTAAAGATTGGTTATCCATTCTTAGGATGGACTATTAATAGTAATGGTACAGGTACATTGTATCAACCTGGTGGTAGTTTTACTACAAATGCTAATACTACTTTGTATGCTAAATATTCTACAACATTGACTAATTATACTGTTTATTTGGATGTTATTGATACTGGAGAAAGTTATCAAAATACTGTTAAACATGGTGATGAATATTCAAAAGATATATCTACAATGGCTAGTGGTGTTGATGTAACTTGTACTAATGGTCAAATTCCTAATATAAGTGGTCCATACAAAAATATAGTTACAATATATATTAATCAAGTAACGAGTAATACTAGTTGCGAAGTTCAATGGTGGGATTATTAATAAAAAAATAATGGTTATTTAATTATAACTATTATTTTTTTTATTATATTTTTTAACTAATAAATTGTAAACATCATGTATAATTCCTTGAAAAAAAAGGAAAAATATTATATAATTAGTATGGTGATAAATAGATGGAAGATATAATAAAGAAAATATATGATTATTCTCTTGAAGATATAATGGGACAAAGTTTTGGAAGATATTCTAAATATATTATTCAAGATAGAGCTATTCCTGATGTTAGAGATGGTTTAAAACCAGTTCAAAGAAGAATATTATATTCAATGTATAAAGAACATAATACTTATGATAAGCCTACTAAAAAGAGTGCTAATGCTGTTGGTATGGTAATGGGTAATTATCACCCACATGGTGATAGTTCAATATATGAAGCAATAGTTAGAATGAGTCAGCCTTGGAAGAATGAAGCTCCTTTAATAGAGATGCAAGGTAATAATGGTTCTATTGATGGAGATAGTCCTGCCGCTAGTCGTTATACTGAAGCAAGACTTTCTAAAATAGCTGGAGAACTTCTAAGAGATATTGATAAGACTGGTATTGTACCTATGGCTCCTAACTACGATGATAGATTATTAGAACCCACAGTACTTCCAAGTAGATTTCCTAATTTACTTGTAAATGGTACTACTGGTATTAGTGCTGGTTATGCTACTAATATGCCACCTCATAACTTAGGCGAAGTTATTGATGCTACAGTATTTAGAATAGATAATCCAAATTCTAGATTGGATACAGTAATGAATTATATCAAAGGGCCTGATTTTCCTACTGGTGGTATAGTACTTGGTTTAGATGGTATTAAGCAAGCTTATGAAACTGGTAGAGGAAAAATATATATAAGAGCTAAAGCTGTTATTGATAAGAATAAGATTATTATTAATGAGATTCCTTATGATGTTAATAAATCTTTACTTGTTCGTAAAATAGATGAAGTAAGATTAGATAAAAAACTTGATGGTATAGTAGAAGTAAGAGATGAATCAGATAAAGAAGGACTACAAATTGCTATTGACTTAAAGAAAGGTGCTGATGCTAATAATATTCTTAATTATTTATATAAGAATACTGATTTACAAATATCTTATAACTTTAATAATGTTGTTATTGTTAATCGTAGACCTATGCAACTTGGTTTACTTGGAATATTAGATGCTTATATTGCTCATCAAAAAAGAGATTGTATATAAAGGTACAGAATATGATTTAAAGACCGCTAGAGCAAGTTATCATATTATGGAAGGTTTAATTAAAGCTATATCTATATTAGATGAAGTTATTGCATTAATTAGAAGAAGCAAGAATAAAGCAGAGGCTATAGTAAATTTAGTTAAAGAATACAGTTTTACTGATAAACAAGCAGAAGCTATAGTTAATTTACAATTATATAGACTAACTAATACAGATGTTGTTACTTTAGAGGAAGAAATGAAAAAATTAGAAGAAAAGATCAAATTATATGAAGAAATATTAACTAGTCCTGAGAAACTTAATTCAGTTATTAAAGATGATCTTAGAAAGATTAAGAAGGAGTATGCTATTCCTAGAAGAACAGAGATTAGGGATGAGGCTGCTGATGTTAAGGTTGATACTACAAGAATGATACCTAAAGAACAAGTAGTAGTAGTAGTAACTAATGAAGGATACATTAAGAGAGTTCCTTATAGAAGTTATAGTTCTTCTAATGGAGAGGATACATTACTCAAAAGAAAATGATTATACTATTGGTATGTATAATATTAATACTACTGATGTGATGTTATTATTTACTAATTTAGGTAATTATTTATACTTACCAGTATATGATATACCTGAATGTAAATGGAAGGATTTAGGTAAACATATTAGTAATATTATACCATTAATGGATGATGAAAAAAATAGTACATTCTATGTTTGTAAGTGATTTTGATGAAGAAAAATATATAACAAGTTTTACTAAGAATGGTATGGTTAAGAGAACTCTATTAAATGAATTTAAAGTACAAAGATATAGTAAACCAATTAAGATGATGAATCTTAAAGATGATGATGAAATAGTTAATGTTACTGATTCTAGTGATAGAGAAGTGTTTGTTGCTACTTCATGTGGTTATGGACTATGGTATGATGTTAGTGAGGTTCCAGTAGTAGGAATTAAGGCTGCTGGAAGGTGTTAAATCTATTAACTTAAAAGATGATTATGTAGTTAGTGGAATACTATTTGATGCTGGTAATGAATATATTACAATACTTACTGATAAGGGTACTGGTAAGAGAGTTAAATTATTAGAATTTGAAAAGACTTCAAGAGCTAAGAGAGGAATACTTCTTATGAAGGTAATTAAGAGTAATCCTAGTAGGGTTATTAGTGTTTATATTGAAGATTCTAAGAGTCTAATTGGTATTGTATCTGATAATTATACTAAAGAAGTTAAGATTACAGAGATTCCTATTATGGATAGATATAGTAATGGTTCTTATGTAATCAAGGATAGAATATTATCTTCTTATAATATTAAAGGTATGGAAACATATAATGATAAGGAAAAGGAAGATAAGACTTCAATTAAGGTAGAGAAGAGTGCAGTATCTTTGAAAGAGATAGATGATAAACTATCTAATATTGATAGTATTATTAATGATTCTTATGAGTAGGTGTTATATATGATTTTATGTAAAAGATATAATTGATAAACTTAATGGTAAATTATTATGCGGTGATATTAATTTAGTACTCGATAATTTTTCTCATGATACTAGAACTATTCAAAAAGGGGATATTTATGTTGGTATTAAGGGTGAAGCTTTTGATGGTAATAAGTTTTATAGAGATGCATTTAATAAAGGTGCAAAGGCTTGTATACTAGATAATATTGATGTTAATGATATTCCTTTGGAATATAAGGATAGAACTATTGTTTTAGTAGAGGATTCATTAAAATGTATACAAGATCTTGCTAGATATAAAAGAAGTTTATATGATATTCCAGTAGTAGGGATTACTGGTAGTGTAGGTAAGACCTCTACGAAAGATATGATATATGCAGTACTTAGCACTAAGTATAAGGTACTTAAAACTGAAGGTAATAACAATAATCATATTGGTCTTCCTTTTACAATACTTAGATTAAAAAGATGAAGATATTATGGTAATTGAAATGGGTATGAATAATTTTGGTGAAATATCTTTTCTTACTAATATAGCTAAACCTACAATAGCTGTAATTACTAATGTAGGTACTGCGCATATTGGTAACTTAGGTTCCAGAGAAAATATAATGAAAGCAAAATTAGAAATTATTGAAGGACTTAGTGGACCACTTATTATCAATAATGATAATGATATATTACATGATAATATTGAGTATATAAGGTCTTTAAATAAGATTATTACTATTGGTATAGATAATGATAGTGATTATATGGCTAAAGATATTAATAGTGATTTAACTGAGTTTAAAATAGATAATAACAATATTAAATGTAATATTGGTAATACTGCTTTTATATATAACTCTTTAGTAGCTTATGTAATGGGAATATTATGTAATGTTGATATAGAAAATATTAAAAAAGGTATTGAGACTTTTAAACTTACTAGTAATAGATTAGAATTTAAAAAATTAAAAAATGGAGCTACTTTGATAGATGATACTTATAATGCATCACTTGGATTCTATTAAATCTTCACTAGAGCTTTTAATTAAAAAGAGAAGGTAAAAAAGAAAGATTGCTATAATTGGAGATGTTTTGGAACTTGGTACTTTTAGTAAGAATCTTCATGAAGAAATAGGTAAGGTATTACTTAATAGTGATTTAGATTATATTATTACTATTGGTAATGAAACTAAGTATACTGATGAATATTTAAAAAATAATAATTATGATAATTTAAAACATTTTAACAATGAAAATGAATCTTACGAATATATAAATAATCTTCTTAAAGATGGAGATTTGGTATTATTTAAGGGATCACATGGTATGCATCTATCTAATATTATTAAATATTTAGTGGATAATCAAAAAAATAGCTATACATAGCTGTATAACTATTTTTTTTAGAAATAAAAATCGAAGAATTTTTTATTCCTCGATTTTTATTTTTCTTGTTATTGTTTTTTAGTTATCTTATTATATGTAGCAGAGTAGGTTATTTCAACTTCTTTGTCAGCTTCAAGTCTATTTATTTCATCTTCTAATTCAGATTTTGATTTGTATGTGGTATTATTTAGTGTATATGTTATATCACTTAATAGAGTTACATTTTTATCATCATATTTTACTATTATTCCTTTTTCATTATAGTTACCTTTTGGTTACTGATATTGATTCATTACCTGATAATGAAATCTCTAGTTCTTTAACATTATTGGCACTGATAGTTATTTTTGTTTCGTCACTAGCATTATCTTTAAAAGTTTTTATATTCTGCACGAACAATGATATCTACACTACCATTTGAAGTTGGTTTGTAAGTATATTCAGTACTTTTGCTATCTATGAAGTCTATTAATTCTAGATTACCTGTACTTGTTTTTTTGTATATACCAAATCCAAATCCTCCAAGGGTATTATTATTATTATAATTTAATCTTGCTTGAAGATAACTTGCTGATTGATTACCATAAACAGAATTACTAAAGTATTTACTTAAGTATGCACTATCTAATATATCGGGAGTTTTAAAGTTCCAAGTTAATTTATAATTATTTCCTTCTTTTGTACTCTTTAGATTTGTTACTGCTGGTAACTTAGCATATCTTTGCGATACTTCAGTAGGTTGAGTTCCCTTTTTGAAATACTCAGTTATTTTCATACTATCTGGTGTATATTCACTTGCTAATTGTGCAGGCCATGTTTCTTTTCAACGGTAACCGCTACTACTGAAGAAGGTATTTCCCATTTTTTAGTAGTTTTTGGAATGCTTTTAAACACAGCACTCATTAAATCATCTTTTGGATAACTTGCACTACCTAAATAGTGAGTACTATCATTTTCTTTATAACCATACCATAGTGCTACTGAATATTCTGGAGTATAGGCTACTGTCCAAAGATCACCAACTGATCCAATTGGAATACCTTTTGCCTTACATGTAGCGGCATCTAGATTAGAAGTACCTGTTTTAGCAGCAACTGTAGAGCCGTAAACTCTAGCACCACCGCTGAAACCATATTCTACAGCATACTGAAGGACATTATTCATAAGGTATGCTGTTGAGTCTGACATTACTTTTTCTTTTTGATATTCTTTAAGATCACTTGTTACTATAGTTTCATCTGAATTACGATATTCTATTTTAATTACAGCATGAGATTCAATGTGGTAACCACCATTAGCAAAACTTGCATAAGCTTCAGCCATTTCTAGAGGAGTTACACCATATGACATACCACCAATTGAATAAGCTTCATTTAATATATTGTCTCCGCCATTATCGTATTCCTTATAATTTTCATCTTTAGTACTATACGCAATATCTATTCCTAAAGAACTAACAAATTTTGCAATATTCTTTTTTTATCTACTTGCTGAAAGGCTTTTAAAAGCAGGGACATTTCTTGATACACTAACAGCTTGTTTTAAAGTTATTAATCCTTGATATTTATTATCCCAGTTTCCTACTGATGGACCATTGGTATATGTCCAAGGTTCATCATTGAATAGGGTATATGTTGAAAAAATCATTATATTCAAATCCTGGACCATAATCAAATAATGGTTTAGCTGTACTTCCTGGTTGTCTATAGGCTTGAGTAGCAAAGTTAAATGTTCTTTTTCCTTCACGATTTCTTCCTGCTCCTACTGCTACAATTGTACCATCGTTAACATTAGTTACGGCGATACCTGCTTGAACCGAATCATTTGCCCAACGAGTGTAAGAAGTTCCATTTAATACATCATTAATGCCATCTTGAATGCTTCTATCAAGGGCAGTATATATTTTCATTGGTACTGCTACTGGGTTATCTCCAGTTAATTTTTTCTACTTCATCAATTACTGTATCAACATAGCCTTGATAATCAGTATCAGCTTTAGCACCCACTAGCATACTTTCTACTGAAACGGCTTGGGCCATTTTCATCTCTTCTTCAGTTATATAGCCATGTCTAACCATTAATTTTAAAACGGTATTTCTTCTTTCTTCAGCTTTATCTCCTTTGGATTCTTATATGGATTATATTTATTTGGTGCTTGATACATTCCTGCAATTAATGATGCTTCTGGAAGACTTAATTCTGATACATCTTTACCAAAATAATATTTACTAGCTTCTTCAACTCCATATACACTTCCACCAAGACAACTATCATTTACATAGAATTCTAATATTTCTTCTTTAGAATATTTCTTTTTCCATAAAGAATACGGATAAGTATACGTCTTGGAATTTTCTTATTATTTTTTTTTAATTTTATTTGTTTCTAGACTATCTTTTTTAGTAAGATTATTTTTTACTGTTTGCATTGTTAGGGTAGATGCACCACCAGCATCATCTCTACCAATTAAGTTTAATGCGGTTGCTTTTAAGAATCTTGCCATGTCAACACCATTATGTTGATAATATCTAGAATCTTCGGTAGCCACGATGGCATCTACGAGAACTTGTGGTAACTGGTCATAAGTTACTGATTCTCTTTTTTGAACACCTAACGTAGCAAATTCATTACCATCTTTATCATATAGTACAGTTTGATCTTGATTTACTAAAGCATTAGGATCAAAGTTTGATGTACTAACTACAATATAAATCATAAATGCCGTTGCTGCAAAAACACAAAAGATAGCAAATCCTAATAAGATAGTTAATATCTTTCTAACAATACCTTTCTTTTTTTTACTACTACTTTTTTCTTTCTTGTCTCTTGACTTGTTTGCTTGTTTTTTATTTTGAGGCTTGACTTTTTTCTTTTTATTTTTTTATCGTCGTTTACTTTTCCTCTTCTACTACTTGAACTCACAAATTCAACTTCCTTTCTTTCTAATAAATTATCTTTATTATTACCTTCTTTTTTTTTTTTTATGATATCTATTATTTTATTTGAATTAAGGTATATAATATATAATGGTAAAGTAATAATTAATATAAGTAATCCTTTTACTTTGAAAATTATAATACTTAAAATAGTTATTATTATGAATAGTATGCTAATTATTATGTTCATTTATTAGTTTATCAACAATTTTAATATAATCTAATCTTGGAGCATATTTAATTCCTATTTCATAAGTATTATTTTCAAAGTAGGATAGTGGTATAGATTTTCTTTCATTATTATTTTTATGTAGTCAATTATGTCTTTTCCACTTATAACAAAATCTCTATTTAAAGTAGAAAATCTTACTATTAGAAAGACAATACCATTATGTTTTATTACTTTCCTTATATATTCTATTTGATGTTTATGAATATTATCTATTGGGAAACTAGTTTTACTTCTTGTTTCCTTAGCATCAAACTCAATATAATATCCCTTATATACACCATTATAATCGAGAGTAGATGGACTTTCAAAGAAACCATCAGTTATTCGCATATTTTTATAATTGGTTTTTGTTATTCTAATAAGTGTAGGCTTTTTATATATTAAAGCGATATCATAGTCTACATAGTATTTATTTGATTCATTTATATCATTTTCTAATGACATACCACGATTAGCAAATGTACTATTAAAGTTTGTCCTAATATTCAAAAATATCACCTATTTAATTATACTATATATTATGGAAAAAATCTATATAACTTGAATAAATAATTTAAAATTGACATTTATATAAAGAAAAAAAGTTATCTTGCTTTATGCAAAATAACTTATAAATATTAATTTTAAATTTTAATCTAAATCTTTAGTAAATATACCAATACTAATAAGACCTGATATTAATACTAGTATATAGACTATTCTTGTAAGAAGAGTTCCATCACCAAATAGGTATTCTACTAGATTGAAATTAAATATTCCTACTAATCCCCAGTTTATGCAACCTATAATACCTAAAGCTAAGGCTATTTTGTATAATGTATTCATATAATTATCCTCCTTTTTACTTTTATTTTGTACAAAAATTGTTAATTTATTCATCATATTAGAAATTTTAATTAATATAATTGATTAGAAAGAAGGAGGACTAATGAAAAAGAAAATTTTGTTTAATACTACTAGTGGGAGTGTTTCTATTATCAGGATGTGGTAAGACTAGTGAAAGTAGTATTATAAAAGATTTAGAAAAAGAAGATTAATAATTCTAAATCTTACTATATTGAAGGTACTTTAGAGATAGTTAATAATGAAGACTTATATACTTATGATGTTAAAGTATCTTATGCTAAGGGAGATAATTATAAGGTTAATTTAACTAATAAGGTTAATAATCATGAGCAAGTAATTCTTCGTAATTCTGATGGGGTATATGTTGTTACTCCGAGAATTAACAAGAGTTTTAAATTTCAAAGTGATTGGCCTTATAATAATTCACAAGTTTATTTACTTAAACCATTACTTGATGATATTTTGAGTGATGAAAATAGAACATTTACTAAAGATGGTGACAATTATAAGATAGTAGTAGCGGCGAATTATCCAAATAATGAAAAATTAGTTAAACAAGAAATACTACTAGATAAAGAAGCTAATATAAAGAAAAGTTACTGTTATGGATACTAATGGAACTGCGCAAATTACTATGAATTTTGATAAGATAGATTTAAGTAGTAAATTTAATGATAATTATTTTGACTTAAAGGAAATCATAGATGTTAAGGAAGAAACTCCTAATGACAATAAGACTACGGAAAATAATACTTATACAAATACTAACACCAATACAAATACTAACACTAACACCAATACTGATAAAGATAAGGCTACTGAAACTAAACAAACTAGTACAATAGAGGATGTTATTTATCCAATGTATTTACCTGTTAATACTTATCTTTCTAATAAAGAAAAAAAAAGTAAGCAAAGATAATGGAGAAAGATTAATTCTTACATTTGATGGTGATAATCCATTTATGTTAATTGAAGAGACAGTTACTTATGAAAAAGAACATTTAATAGTTCCTACATATGGTGAACTTGAATTAATGGCTTCAACTGTGGCTATAGTTAATGATAATTCAGTAAATTGGATTGATAATAATATAGAATACTATGTAGTTAGTGATAAATTATCTAAAAGTGAATTACTTGATATAGCTAGAAGTATATCAGTATTACCAGTAAGCAAGTAAAAAAAAACTGCTTTTTTTCTTTTATAGTAATTATAGAAAGTTAGTTCGCCCAAACGAACTAACTTTTTAATAATCCAAAAAGAATTCAATTTAGAGACTATAGGCTCTAAATTGCTAGTGAAGACCTTAGGCTTCACTAGAATAAAATAATGTAAATTTATATCTAATATATTGAAAAACTATTAATAATTAGATATAATTAGGTAGGAAAATAGGTGATGATAAATGAAGAAAATATTACTTTGTATTATGGATGGGGTAGGTCTTACTAAAGAAAAAAAAAAATATAATGCTTTATATAATGCTAAAACTCTAATCTAGATAAATTATGGAAGATATATCCACATAGTGAACTTGAAGCTTCAGGAACATATGTAGGACTCCCTAGAGGGCAAATGGGTAATAGTGAAGTAGGCCATACTAATATTTGGCGCAGGAAGAGTAGTATATCAGTCTTTAGAACTTATAAATAGTAAGATTAGAGATAAGAGCTTTTATAATAATAATGAAATATTAAAAGTAATTAATCATGTTAAAGATAATAATTCTAATATTCATTTAATAGGACTTCTTTCTGATGGAGGAGTTCATTCACATATTAATCATTTATTTGCTTTACTTGATATGATTAAGAATAATGGTGTTAAGAATGTTTATGTTCATATATTTACTGATGGTAGAGATGTTAGTCCTACTAGTGGAATTAAATATATTGAGGCTTTGGAAAAGAAACTTAAAACTATTGGTATAGGTAGTATTGCCTCAATTGGTGGTAGATATTATGGTATGGATAGAGATAATAGATTTGATAGAGTAGAAAAGGCATATAATGCGATGGTTATTGGTACTGAAGTAAGAGAAGTTAAGAAGGTTTGGTATGATAGTCAAAAGAATGATATTACTGATGAGTTTATTGTACCTACGACTACTGATAGAAATGGTTTAATAAGAGATAATGATGGTATTATATTCTTTAACTTTAGACCCGATAGATTAAGAGAACTCGGTAGTATATTTACTAATGATGATTATGAATGCTTTAAGAGAGATAAAATTAATAATTTAAAAATTGTTACAATGATGAAAGTTACTGATACAGTACTTTGTCCTATGGCTTTTGAACATCCTGTACTTAATAATACTATTGGCGAATATATATCTAATAAAGGTCTTACACAACTTAGAATAGCAGAAACTGAGAAGTATGCGCATGTTACTTACTTTATAAATGGTGGTAGTGATGTGATATTTGAAGGTGAAAAAAGAATATTAGTACCTAGTCCTAAAGTGGCTACTTATGATTTAGAGCCTGAAATGTCTGCGAATATGATTACAGCTTCTTTAGTAAAAAGAAATTACAGAAAATAAAGAAGATTTAATAATACTTAATTTTGCTAATGGTGATATGGTAGGTCATACTGGTGATTATAATGCTGCAGTAAAAGCAGTGGAAACAGTAGATTCTTGTATTGGTAAGATACTTGATAATATATCATTAGATGAATATACGATGATTATTACAGCAGATCATGGTAACTGTGAAGTTATGAGAAATAAAGATGGTAGTGTTAATACTAGTCATACTACTAATAAAGTACCATTTATTATTACAGATAAGAGATTAAAATTATTAGACGGTAGTTTATGTGATATAGCTCCTAGTGTATTATTTTTAATGGGACTTGATATACCTAAGGAGATGACTGGTAATATACTTATTAAAAATAGAAAGAAGGTTAAATAATGTTAAAGTTACTTAATAATCCTAAGTCAGATAATACTAGAAATATATTAAATGCTGATTTATTTGTTAGTAATTTACATAATACTTTGAAGGCTTTTGGTTTTAATCCAAAAAGTTACTTATGAAGTTTATAGGAGTATTACTGTTTATCATATTACTTGGAATGATGATAAGATTTATGATGATATTTTAGAATTAAAGAAAGAAATTGCTTTATCTTTGGGAATTAATGTATCTGAATTAGTTATGAATAAAGTAAAAGATAATGAGATATTTATTAAAGTTGATAATATGAAGAAAAAGATATTTTATGTCTAAAAAGAAGTATTAGAGAATTATAAAGTAGATAATGATTTTAAAGTAGTATTAGGCCTTGATGAATATGATAAATTAGTTACTTTTGATTTTGATAAGGAAAAGAGTCTATTGGTTACTGGTGTTAGTGGTACTGGTAAAACTAATTTATTTAATGATATTATTATGAATATTTTAATTAATTATAGTAATGTTAAAGTAGTTATACTTGATTCACAAGGTATTAATTATAATTTATATAATGATGTATGTGAAGTTGTTAATAAAGAAGAAGATATTATTGTAAAGATTAATTTACTTAGAAGAGAATTTGAATATAGAGTAAAGAATAATACTAGAGATAAGATGGTAGTATTTATTGATGAGATATATGAAAATATTAAAACTTGATAATAGTGTTAAAGATGATATTAATTATTTATTAGAAGTAGGTAGTACTATGGGGATATATTTAGTAGTATCTACGGATAGTGTACTTGAAGATGATACTTATGATTTATTTAATAAAGATAATGTATCAAAGATTAGTTTTTATCTTACTTCAAGAGGAGAATATAATATGTTTTTTAGGTAAGGCTATCAGAGATAACTTGGGTAAAGATGGAATGTATTTGGATAATGATAAGAATTTAATTAGAATGAGTATTCCTATGGTGGAAGATGATGAAATAGAAAGAGTTTGCAGGTATATTAAAGATAATAAATAGCAGTATAATAATAGTTAGGAAGTATAATATGAAAAATAAGGATAAGAAGGAAAAGAATACTAACAAGAGAGATAATATATTTACGATTATTTTATCTTTTTGTGATGTTATAGCAATTACTGTTTTATTTCTTTTATATGGACCTTATAATGGCTTTAGAGACTGGTTTAGTTACTACAGCGATGGGGACAATGAATCATCAGTATTTGGCCACTACCTTTTATAATATGGATAGAATAGAAGAAATATTATCACAGCATAGTACAGTAGAACCTGACTTTGATACTGATACTAGTTTAATTACTGCTGATGAGAATGAATATATTGATGATTATGATAGAGAAATACTAGACAGAAATAAGAATGATATATATAAATTAATTGAAATAGATGAAGATGGTTATTCGGGATATTTAGCTGCAGTGTATGATCCTTCAAAAATAAAAAGTTACTTATAGTAAGAATCTTGGTGTTACTGGAGAGTATTTAGTTAATATGGCTAAGAGAGAAGGGGCAGTCCTTGCTATTAATGGTGGAGGTTTTGCTGATGCCGGAGGACAAGGAAATGGTGGTGCTCCAGTTGGAGCTATTATATCTGGAGGTAAAGTACTTAACTTTTCTAATGGTACAGGAGGTGCTTATGGCGGTGGTATTATAGGTTTTACTAAATGATAATAAATTGTATCTTGGTAAAATTAGTACTAGTAGGGCAATAGAATTTGGTATTAGAGATGCAGTAGAATTTGGACCATTTTTAATAGTAAATGGTAAGAGTTCATTTATAAATGGTAATGGTGGTTATGGTGTTCATCCGAGAACCGCTATTGCACAGAGAAAAGATGGTATAGTATTATTCCTAGTTATAGATGGTAGAAGTCTTAAAAAGTAAAGGTGCTGATATGAATGATTTAGTAAAAATATTACTTAGATATCATGCATATAATGCCGCTAATCTAGATGGTGGTAATTCTAGTGTTATGGTAGTAAATGATAAGATTATTAATCATCCGTTTAACTGGTCTAATAGAGAAGAAACTAGACCTATAGCAAGTGGATTTGTAGTTACTGAATAAGAAATTTATAAGGAGTGTTTATGAGAAAAAATAAGAATAGTAAGAAGATAGTTTTGTTAATTGTTATAATTTTTCTTTTATTGTTTATAGGGGGTACTGGAGTATACTTTATGTTAAATAATAAAGGCAATAAACCAATAAAAATTAATTATAATGATTATTATAGTAAGTATGTTACTACTATTGGAGAAGTTAAATTATATATTAAAGAAAATGATGGGTATAAAGAAGGTGGAGTTGTAGGTAGTAATGTAGAGTTTACTCTTAATAATGATAATAGTAATGATGGATATTTTAATGTAAGTGACTTTGATGATAAATATTATGTATATTATAAAGATATAAAGAAAATAAATGAATTATCTAGTATAGATAATAGGTATAAAGAATATATAGTATTTAATAATAATGTTGTTACTAAGGATAAAACAGAATTTTATGATGAAAATGGTAATTTAGTTTATTCTTTTAATGAAGGATATTCTTTACCTATAATAATTAAAGATACTGATAGGTATGGTGTGGAATTCAATAATAGACTTCTATATATAAAGAGTGATGAAGGAGAAGTAATTAATAATACTAATACAGATAAACATAATGCAAGTGGAGTAGGAGTATTTAATTATCATGCCTTTTATGATGAGAATGATCCTAGTGATTCATGTCCTACTGTTATATGTCACTCTAAAAAACAATTTAAAGAACAACTTGATTATTTGAAAGAAAATAATATTCTTACTTTGAAAATGAAAGAATTAGAGATGTATATTGATGGTAAATTACAATTACCTAAGAGTGTTCTTTTGACAATAGATGATGGTGGTAGAGATAAAATAGCAGTAGATATGCTTACAGAATATAAGATGTATGCTACTATATTTTTTGATTACTGCTTGGTATGATCCTAGCACTTATTATAAAACTGATTATATTGAACTTCATTCACATACTAATAATATGCATAATACTGGTGTTTGTCCTGGTGGACAGGGTGGAGGAATAAAATGCCTTAGTGAAGAAGAAATACAAACTGATTTAAAAACAAGTAGAGAAAAATTAGGAGGATCAACATATATAGCTTATCCGTTTCTATGAATATAATGAATATTCTATAAGGATGCTTAAAGAAGCTGGATTTACCATGGCGTTTGCTGGTGAATGGGATAAAAGTGATAATTTAGTTCATGTAGGCAGTGATAAATTTAGATTAAGAAGATTTGTTATTGTTACGTATACAACAATAAAAGGTATTAATGAATATTTGGGACAGATAAAATAGACACTAAGTTTGACATTTAGTGTCTATTTTTATATAATAATGTCTGTTTGAGGAAATATATATATGAATAAAAAAAGATATTAAAAATAGAAATATTGAAGAATTAATGTCATTATTACTTGATAAAGGTATTTTAGAAAAGGATAAGTTAAAAATAAATCGTATGGTTTATAGAAAATTAAATAATGACAGTAATCGTACGAATAATTGGGATTCATTAAGAAAATATTTTTTAGGAATTTAAAAGAAGATGTTAATATTGAGAGTTATTTGTCTGATAAAGATACGCCTAAATATGCAAAGAAATATATTTTGGAATATGGTTTTAATGATGAAGAGTTACGAACATTATTAAAGAAGAGCATTGATTATGATTTAAAAGAATATATTGTAAAAGACTTACTTAATGCAAGTTATGAGGTTGTAAGAATATTAAAAGATGATATGATTGATGATAGTTTAAGGAAACTATGTGTAAAGGGCATAAAAAACTATAAAATTATTAACGTTCTATTAAATGATGAAATTGATGATCAATGTAGAGAGTATATTTTGGCTACAGAAAAAAAGAAGATTTATTAAAGAACTTTACCGTACTTCAAATGCAGACTTAGTATATACACTTAGTTTTGATTATTATAATTATGATAATGTTAGTTTTATTGAAAAATATAAGCCTAATTTGTTAAAAAATACTTCTAGTTGTATTACTAATAGGTATATTAGAAATGTTTATGATAGAACATTTAAAAAATGAAGCACTCATTAGTACTATGTTAGAGGGAAATGGACAAAAGATTAAAAAATTATTAATAATGTAAGGAACGAAGAAGCTATTAGATTTCTTGAGGTAAAGAATTTACCTCAAGAATACGTTAAGAATATAATTAATAATAATATTAAATATTGAAAAGAATATATTAATAAGCTTAGTATTGATAAGGTTATAGAAAAACTACATAATTATAGTGATTTATGTTTTGAATATAAAGAATTAATTGTTACTTATAGATTAGATGATTTAATTAATAAATTAAATAATGGTAGTGTTAATAAATATTTTGAGTATATTAGTTTATATCATTATACTGATGAGTTAATTATTAATACTATTGATAAAAAGATTTTTTTGATGATGGAGTAATTGATCTTTTTAAATAATAATCACTATAATAATGATATTATCAATTTTATACTTAAATATAAAAGTGAGTATATTAAAAATATTTTAGTAAATATTGATTTTGATAATCTTATATATAATAAAAATAAAACAGATAAATATTTTGATATTATTAATTCTTTGGCCCTAAGAATATACAAAATAAAATATATAAAAAGAAATAGTATATATATTAGAGAAGTTTTAAGCAAATATGATAAGAATGTACTTAAAAAATTTTTAAATAGTGATGATAATAATAAGAATACTTTTGTTATGAATATGCAGAATACTATATTAAAAATATTTAATGTAAGTAGCGAAAAAATAAATTATTGTAAAACTATTATAAAGTATTGCGAAAAAGGAAATATTTTAGAACTACTTAAGAGTGTGGAAGTGTTTTTTGATAAAGTAGATGTAGATATTAATTCTTTTTTTTCAATATAGTAGTTATGACTTTGGTAATGGACTAATTAGTAATATTATAAGTATTGTTAATGATGAAGAAATAAATAATTTTGTTAGAATTAAAAGTTATATGTTTAATAATTATTTTGATAATACTTTAAATAATGCCTCTGTGATTATTAATTTAAATTTAGTGATTAAGAATTATAATTTATATAAAGATTTGTTACTTAGTATGTGTAATAACAATATTATACTTAGTGATATTGATAAAAGTAATTTGAGTTTACTTTTTAATGGAAAGATTAATGGTACTCCTTTAACTTTATATGATTTAAACGAAATTAGAAAAAAAAAAGAATTTAATAAATATAGAGTGGAAATACTTGATAAGAATACTTATATTAATAGAATTAAAGATATATTTTTTTAATAATATTATTACTTATAATAGTGATTATTTTGATAATATTGGTAATATTTCATTACTGAAGATACTCCAAAAAAAGATAATATTGATAATAAGGAAATTTTCTATTTAACTGAAGAAATTATTACTAGTATGGATATTATTAATAAACTGGCTACTACTAATGATAGAGATGAACTCGTTAAAATTATTATTTCTTATATAGATGGGGAAGATACTCCTATTAATAGAATGATTAATGATATTATAGATATTAAGAGTAAAATTAGAAGATTATATGAACTTGATAGTATGTATAATTTAAACTACTTTAGAATCTGCGAGAAAGGTACCTGGTATATATAATAAGGAATATATGGAACTTTATGGTGGAGAGGTATTTGATTTTAGTGATAAAAATTATGTATTATATGCACATGTTGTAAGTAGTAGAGAGAATATTGAAGATTTGGTTAATGGTTATAGTAGTGGTAATAGTAATTTTATTTCTTTTAGTCCAATTAGTTATAGAGGACAGAAATATTATTATGATTACTGTGATTGTATATTGGCATATGATACTATATATGATAATAGTTTTATATGTAGTTCTTTATCTAATATGGGAAGTAATCATTGTATGGTAGAAAAGAATAGCGCAGTTGTGGCCGATAAATATAGAAATCAGAGAGGAATATTAGAAACTAGTTCTGTGAAGAAACAAAAATGCAGAAACATTATTATATAGGGAAGGATTAAAACCATGTGGTATTATACTTGTCAATGGAAAAAGACCTAATAGTGATGAAATTATGTATCATAAAAAGATATAATTTACCTTTTTATTATTACACAAAAAAAAGAAACAGCGATTGATAATCCAAAGAGAGTGTTTACTTCTGGGAATGGTAAATATGTCAGTGACAATAGGGTAAAAAGAACTTGATAGTATAAAGAAATATATTGATAGCAAACTAACAATTAAAAAAGAAAAATGATATATATACAGGAAGAGAGATAGCTATATTTACTGATACTCATGCTATGTATGAACCTACTATTGCAATACTCGAAGATATTAGATTTAGAGGTATAAGTGAGATTTATTCACTTGGTGATAATACTTCACTTGGACCTAATCCTAGAGAAGTACTTGATTTGATGGATAAATATAATGTTAATCAAATTATGGGTAACAGTGAATATTATTTAACTCTAGGAGGTAGTCCTTTTAATTATTGGAGTGAAGAAAGGGAAAGAAGTTTAGATTGGACTAATGATAGAGTACAAGGATATATTAACAATTTAAAATTATATAAGCCTTTTCTTTAGATTTATTACTTGGTGGTAAAAAAATAATAAGCATTATGTCATTTTGGTAATGATATTAGATGGGATTTTGTTAAACATAATACTTGGATATATCAAGATAATATTGGTAATGGAAAGTCTGCTGATCAGTTTATGTTTACTAATGGTGATGAATATAATAAAGAAGTAGAATATATGATAAATAAATATGGTATTGATAATCCTAAAGTACAAGGATATTTATCTAGCAAGAATACTCCTATGTTTGATGGGAAACTTATTACTTCGTATGATGATGTTTTTCAAGGTCATGTTCATTTTGAATTAGAAGATAGACTTAATAATACTAATATTCATACTTTAAGAGGGGCTGGTATGGGAGAATATGAGGATAATAAAAAGAGTCTGGCCTATTATATAATTTTTAAAAGAAAAGAAAAAAAAAAGGTGGATTTGATATAGAAAAAGTATATGTACCATTTAATAAAAATAGTTTATTATCAAGTATATATTCTTCCAGATATGCCTACGAAAACAAAGATACTTGGTTATTTAAAATAATAAGAAAAGAGCATGGAAATGTTCTTTTTATGTAGATATTTGTCTTTTATCGACCAATATTGATATTTATATAACAAAAAATTGGTCGATAAAACTTGCTTTTTAGATAAAAACTGGAATAAGAAGATGTGGTAAATCATATCTTTTAAAAACAATTATTAATGAGTTGAAGGAAAAAGGAGTCAGTGATAATGATATTATATATATTGAATTAGATAAGAAAGAGTTTAAAGATATAGGCACTCCTAAAAAATTGGAAAAGGTTATAGATGGCTTTGTTAATGATAAGGCTTTTTTAAGTATTTATTTATAGATGAGGTACAAAATGTAAAAAATTTTGAAATGGTAATAAATGCTTACAAAGAAGAGGGAAACTATTCTATATTTTTAACAGGTTCTAACTCATATTTATTAAGTGGAGAACTAGTTACCAAATTAACTGGCAGATACATTGAAGTTGAGATGTTACCATTAAATTTTTATGAATATGTGGATATGAAAAGATATTTAGAAAAAAAAAAATAGATATTAATATATATCGTGAATTTGAAGAGTATATAAGAAATGGTGGCTTTCCTGGAGCTTTACATTATAATAATTATGAAGATAAATTATTATATACTAAGAATGTTATTAGTCAAATATTTGAAAAAGATATAAAAAGTAATAATAAAATAAAGAATAAAGCATTGTTTGAAGTAATTCAGAAATTTGTTATAAATAATTTTGGATCTGTTATTTCAATTGGAAGTATACACGAGTATATGTTTAAAAATGAAAATATAAATGTTGATAGAAGAACTATTAAGAAATATGTTGAAATATTAGAAAAAGCTAAAAAATAATATATTCTTGTGATTTATTTGATATTAAGTCAAAAAAAGGTTCTTGATGGTGAAAAAAAAAAAATATTATTTGGCAGACTTAAGTATATATTTTTGCACTTAATACTGATAATAGAGAATTAATTATGGTCCTGTATTAGAAAATGTTTTATATTCTTATTTGAAAAGTAAAAACTATAATTTAAGTGTTGGAAAAATTGGTAATTTGGAATGTGATTTTATTGCTAGACGTGGTATAGATGAGTATTTCTATATTCAAGTTTCTAAAAATATAGATGATGAAAAAACTGAAAAAAAGAGAATATAAACCCTTTTATGAAATAAAAGAAATGTATCCTAGATATTTATTTGTATTAGATTTGATTTTGCAAAAAAACATTAATAATGGTATTAATAATGTTAATATAGTAGAATTTATATTAAATGATCAAGATTTAAGGTAACTAAGAACATAAAAATGTTCTTTTTATGTTCTCATTTGTCTAAAAAAGTCTTTTTTAACCTAGACTTACCTATGAAAATATGGTATACTCTTTATTGGTAGGACAGTGATTTTGTGAAAAAAGAATAGAAGAAAAAGAAGTAAGAATAAAAGTACTTGGTTTTTTAGAGTAATAGCAATAATATCAATAATTATATTTATAGTATTTGGAATTATGTTATATGTACTTGATATGATACCTTTTAAATTTTTAATTATATTCTATATAGTATTTGGACTGTTATATTTATATTTATTTATTACATCTTTTCCTAAGAAAATAAAGAATAAATTTAGAATTAGTTCATGTGTATTTTTAATACTTTTGGCACTATATTTGGTGTTGGTATTAAATATTTAAATGATACTATGGATTTCGTTGGTATTATAAGTAAAGATTTACTTCAAAAAAGAAGTATATTATGTTATGACTTTAGATTCTTCCACTATAAAGAATGTTAAAGACTTAGATGGTAAGTCTATAGGCATATATAGTTCTAAGAATAGTGAAGAAGCTATTAAATTACTAGATAAAAAAATAGATAGTACTAATAAAGAATATAAAAAAATATTGTAGAATTATTTGAAGATTTACAAGATAAAAAAGATAGATGCTGTATTAATTAATGATTCTACCTAAAAACCTACTAAGTAGTGATTTATCAGATATGGAACTTAAATTAAAAGAAATATATAAAGTATATGTTTCTATAGAAAAAGACTGATATAGTAAAAGTAGTTGATATTACTAAGAAACCATTTAATATATATGTAGCAGGTGGAGATGCTTATGGTAGCATAGATAATGTTACCAATACAGATGTTAATATGATTATTACCGTAGATCCTATTAATAGAAAGGTATTACTTACTTCAATACCAAGAGATTATTATGTTAATTTACCTTCGTTTGGTGATGATGCTTATGATAAACTTACTCATGCTGGATATTATGGTATAGAAGAGTCAGTTAAAGCTATAGAGAATTTACTTGATATTGATATTAACTATTATGTTAAGGTTAATTTCTCTACTATCGAAGGTGTTATTGATGCAATTAAAGGTGTTGATGTGTATTCTGATTATAGCTTTAATGAACGTGCTTATGGCATATATCATTTTAATAAAGGAATGAACCATTTAAATGGGAAACAGGCACTTGCTTTTGCTAGAGAGAGAAAAGCTTTTAAAGATGGAGATGTACAAAGAGTTAAGAATCAGCAGAAAGTTCTTACAGCAATTATTGATAAAAAGTAACATCGTCAACAGCATTAGTGACTAATTTTTCACAAATATTAGATAGTGTTGGTAATAGTTTTTCAACTAATTTAGAAACTAAAAATATTAATAGATTTATTAAGATGCAACTTAATGATATGAGAGGTTGGGATATTGAAAGTCAAAATCTTGTAGGTACTGACTTATATACTAAGAATACATATACATATCCCAATATTGAATTATATGTAATGAAGCAAGATGAAAAATCTATAAATAGTGCAAAAGAGAAAATTAAAAAATATTTAAATAACTAGAAGTGGGGGGATTGTAGTATGAAACCATTAGTAAGTATTATTACACCTATATATAATGGTGAAAAAACAATTGGTAAGACAATAGAATCTGTTATTAATCAAACATATAATAAATTTGAAATGATTATAGTGGATGATTTATCAAATGATAAAACAGTAGATATAGTAAAAAAATATCAAAAAGAAAGATGATAGAATTAAATTATTTATTTTAGATAAAAAAGTGGTGCAAGTGGCGCTAGAAATTTTGCAATAAAAAAGCTACTGGTAAGTATGTTGCTTTTCTTGATGGTGATGATTTATGGAAAAAAGATAAATTAGAAAAGCAAGTTAAATTTATGGAAGATAATAAAATTTATTTTTCATATACAGATTATTGTTATATTGATAGTGAAGGAAATGATTTAAATCAATATAGAAAATGTCCTAAAAAGTATCATATTTTAGAATGTTACTTGGAGATTCAGTTGGCTGCCTTACTGTTATGTATAATAGAAAAGCAGTAGGAAAAAATTAAAATACCTGAATTAAAGAAAAGAAATGATTATGCTTTATGGTGTGTAATATTAAAGAAGATTAAAGTTGGATATAAATATGATGAAATCTTATCTGTATATAGAAAAAAAGCAGTCAATCTTTATCTTCGGGAAAAAAAATATAAATTATTAAAATATCATTATCAAATGCATAGACAAATTAATAATTTAAATGTTTTTTTATCAGTATTTTTTACTATAACAAATACATTAAATTATATATGTAATAGATATATTAGGGATAGAAAGGTCGGTAAATAATATGAATATTGGTATCATAGGTCATTTTGCCGATGGTAAAGAAAAATATATGATGGACAGACTGTTAAAACTAGGAATATTTATGAAGCATTAAAAAATGATTATAATCCAATTAAATTAGATACTTATGAGTGGAAAAACAAAAAAAAATAGATACTTTTATAAATTGCATAAAAATGTTAAAAAAAATAAGAATATTATTATTTTAACTGCTCAAAGAGGTCTTTTTGTTTTTATTCCTTTATTTGCTATATTGAATGTATTTTTTAAAAAGAAAATACACTATGTTGTTGTAGGTGCATGGCTTGAAGAAAAAAAAATAAAAAATAATAAATTTATGATATGGTGCCTAAGGCACATTAATTATATTTATGTTGAAAATAGTAATTTAAAAAATAAATTAAATTATTTATCAATTAATAATGTATATATAATGAGGAATTTTAAAAATATTACTCCTGTAAAAAAGGTTACTAAAGTTGGAGAAAAAGTCAAATTATGTTTTTTTGCAAGAGTTATGGAAAAAAAAAAAGGAATTGAAGATGCAATAAGATGTGTATCAGAATTAGAAAAAAAAAAATGTTATCTTTGATATATAAGGTCCAATAGATAAAAATTATGAAGAAAAATTTTGTGAAATCAAAAAGAATTTTTCTAATAATATTAGTTATAAAGGTATTATAGATTCTAATAAAAAGCGTAGATACATTAAAAAAAATTATGATATTATGCTTTTTCCAACAAAATTTAAAACAGAAGGAATACCTGGTACAATAATTGATGCTTATGCTTCTGGCTTAACTGTTGTTTCTTCTATTTGGGATAATTATAATGAAATTATAGATGATGGAATTACTGGAATTGGATATGAAATAGATAATTATAATGATTTTAAGAAAAAAAATTACTGAATTAATAGAAAATAAAAATAAAATATATGAACTAAAGAAAAAATGCTTTAAGAAAATTTAAATGTTTTTCTAGTGATGAAATTGAAATTTTAAAAAATAATATGTAGGTGATAAAATGAAGAGATTATTGTGTATAGTTTCTAGTATGGATAGAGGTGGAGCAGAAACATTTTTAATGAAAATCTATCGACAACTAGATAAAACAAAATATCAAATGGACTTTTGTGTTTCAAAAGAAAAAAAAATGGCTTTTTATGATAACGAAATAAAGACTATGGGCGGTAAGATATTTTATGTTCCACCAAAATCAAAAAAACCTATAAAGAATTTTCTTGAAATAAAAGAAATTGTAAAAAAAAAAAATATAATTCTGTTTTAAGAACTAGTCAGCTTAGCAATCTTTAGCAGCACTTGATTTATTAGCTGCTAAATGTGGTGGTGCTAATAATTTAATATATAGATCAAGCAATGCAGGATTAAATGGAAATATTTTTAGTAGAATATTAAATAATTTCTTTTCTTTTCTTCCAAGAAGTATACCAAATATAAAACTAGCTCCTTCAACTGAAGCTGCAGAATTTGTATTCGGCAAAAAAATCTGTAGAAAATGGAAAAGTTTATATTTTACATAATGCTATAAATTATGATGATTTTAAATTTAATTTAAAAGTCAGAAGTAAAGATAAGAAAAGAATTAAATATTGATGAAAAAAGTGGTATATGGTCATATTGGTAGATTTAATATTCAAAAGAATCATATGTTTTTACTTGATGTATTTAATGAAATATATAAAAAAAATAGAAATAGTGTATTACTTTTAATTGGTAATGGCGAATTAAAAAATGATATTTTAAATAAAATCAATACATTAAAATTAAATGATAGTGTTTTTTTACTTGGATTACAAGATAATGTTTCTAATTATTTAATGGCAATGGATAAATTTATTTTTCCATCTTTATTTGAAGGAATGCCTAATGTAATAATAGAAGCACAAGCTTCTCGTCTTCCGTGTTATATATCTAATACAATTACTAAAGAAGCAAATATTACAGGACTTGTTAAATATATAGGTTTAAATGATTCTAGTAAAGAATGGGCCAGCATTATTCTAAAAAGATAAAATAAATTTAAGAGAAGATTATAGAAAAGAATTTATTGATAATAATTATGATATCGAAAGAATTGCAAATATTTTTTTCTGATAGATGTTTTAGATAGGCGGTGAGTAACAAATGAATTATTATTTTTTACTTCTATTATCTTTGTTTATTATTACAATAATTTGGGGAAAATTAATTGGTTTTGATAACTTAAAGCAAAATAAGAAATATTTAATTACAATTTTTTTGTAATTTTAACTTTATTTTTGACACTTAAAAGTGAAAAAACGTTGGTGTTGATGCTAAGAGTTATAAAGAAAGTTTCTATGATATAAGTAAAATGTCTTTTTCTTGATGTTTATAGTTATGATAGATATGAAATTGGCTATAAATATTTTTGTAAGCTTATATCGATGATATGGAGTAATTACCAATTTTTCCTATGTATAGTGTCTATTATTGAAATGATAGGATTTTATTATTTTATTAAAAATTATTCAAAAAATTATATTTTTTTCATTATTTATATTTGTTACATTTGATACTTATATTATTACATTTGGTATTTTAAGGCAAGCAATAAGTTTATCATTATTACTTTTGTCTGTTAAATTTTTAAAAAGAAAATAAATTATTGAAATATATTATGTTAGTTATTTTTGCAAGCTTATTTCATAAAACTGCTTTAATATTTCTTTTTTACTTTACCCTTTAAAGTATATAAAACTCAACAAAAATACAATGATTATTTTTTTCTATTGCTGTTTTGCTTTTGTTTTTATTTGGTGATGTTGTCATTAATTTTATATTGAGTTTTATTTATAAACCTGCTAATACAACATTTCATAGTGGAAGTGGCTATAAACTTCTAATATTATTGTATTGTCTATCTTTGTTTGCTTTTGATTATAAAGATAAATTGAAAAAAATCTTGGCAGTTATAATTTGGACTTTATAAAGTTTTTAATGTTAGGAACAATGATTCAATCTTTATCACCAACATTTGAAAATACTGGAAGAATTACTTTATATTTTTTTCTCTTTCTTATGCATTATTGTATCAAATTTGTTAGAAGTAATTAAAAATATAAAATTAACAATTTTAATGTTTATAGTATTATCTATCTATTTTTATATTAAGACAAATAATTTATTTTATGAGCTATTATTTTAAAGGATGGTGTTGATAGTGAAAAAAGTAATAAAATATTTAAAAAATCCTAAATTAATTATAATTTATTTGATGAATAAGAATTTCTTTTTCTTTCTTTCAGATAAGTTATTTTTTTGAAATGGAAGTTTAAAATATTAATGGGTTACAAACTTGATTTAAATAATCCTCAAACATTTAATGAAAAGTTACAATGGTTAAAGTTATATGATAGAAAACCTACATATACAAAAATGGTTGATAAATATGAGGCAAAAGAATATGTAAAAAATATAATTGGTGAAGAACATATTATTAAAACATTAGGAATATATAATTCATTTGAAGAAATTGATTTTGAAAAATTACCTAATCAATTTGTTATTAAACCTACACATACTTCTGGTGATGTATATATATGTACTGATAAATCTAATATTAATTATAAAGAATTAGAAAATAAAATAAAGAAATGGTTAAAAAAGAAAATATTTTTATATTCATAGAGAATGGCCATATAAAAAATGTTAAACCAAGAATAATAATTGAGGAATATTTAAGTGATTTAAAAGAAGGAAGTTTACTAGATTATAAAATATTTATGTTTAATGAGAAACTTGCCTATTTTCTCTAATTTGCAGTGATAGAAATACTAATTTGAAGTTTACTTTCTTTGATAAAAATGGTAAGTTTATCAATATGACACAAGATGGTGAACCAAACGATAAAAAATTAAGTTTACCAGATAATTATAAAGAAATGGTTGCTATGGCAAAAAGGATTTCTAAAGGGACTATAGAGTCAAGAATAGATTTTTATGATATTAATGGTAAAATATACTTTGGTGAAATAACATTTTTTGATTCTGCTGGATTTGGAAAATTCGAACCTAATGAATGGGATAAAAAAATAGGTGATATGTTAAAGTTACCAATGAAGGAAGAAAAAATAATATGAGAAGTAAAAAAGCAATGTATAATATAGTAACTACGTTAATATTACAATTTGTAGTATTGATATCTGGCTTTATTGTACCTAAGTTAATTATTGGTAAGTTTGGTTCTAATGTAAATGGGTTACTTTCTTCGATAACACAGTTTTTAGCTTATATTAGTTTATTAGAGTCTGGAATATAGGACCTGTTGTTAAGGCATCATTATATAAGCCGATAGCGGAAAAAGATAATAAGACTATTAAAAATATACTTAGAACTTCTGAAAAGTTCTTTAGGGTTATAGCTTTAATATTTGCTATATACTTAGTTTTTCTGTCTGTTGGATATCCATTTTTGGTACAAAAAAGAATTTGGTTATTTATATACATTTTCTCTAGTGTTAATTATTTCTGTTAGTACATTTTTTGAATATTATTTTGGTATGACTTATAAGTTATATTTACAGACAGAGCAAAAAACTTACGTTACTTCTGTTATACAAATAATAACATATATATTAAATATTATTTTTGTAGTATTATTAGTTAAGCTTAATGCTAGTATTCAAATTATTAAATTGTTTAGTGGATTTGCTTTTTTTTATATTAAGACCTTTAATTCAAAAATATTTATATTAAAAAAGAAATATAATATTAATTTAAAAGATGCGGATGAAAGTTATAAATTAGATAAAAAGTGGGATGGTCTTGCCCAGCATATAGCGGCGGTTGTTCATGGTAATACAGATATTACAATACTTACTATATTTAGTAAATTATCAGAAGTATCTGTATATTCTGTTTATGCAATGATTACTAAAGGGGTTAAATCAATTATTTCAGCATTTTCTGGAGGTATTGATGCTTCTTTTTGGCGATATGATTGCTAAGAATGAAAAAGATACTTTGAATAAAAAGTTTTAGTACATATGAATTATTATATTTTACGATAATTACTATATGCTATAGCTGTACAATGTTACTTATTGTTCCATTTGTTAGTGTATATATGAAAGGCATTACAGATGCTAATTATATTAGACCATTATTTGGCTATTTGCTTGTTATAAGTGAATTTATTTGGGCTATTAGAATGCCGTATAGTTCTATTACTTTGGCTGCTGGTCATTTTAAAGAAACTAGAAAAGGAGCTTGGGTAGAAGCAATAACTAATATTGTATTATCTATTATACTTGTTATTAAATTTGGAATAGTAGGAGTTGCTATAGGAACTCTTGTGGCTATGTTAATTAGAACAATTGAATTTATTTATCATACTAATAAGTATATATTAAAAAAGGAATATATTTATTAATATTAAGAAGATAATATCTATAATTGTTGAAACAATTATTATAGTTTTAATAGTAAGATTTTTACCTTTAAGTTTTAAATTTAATTCTTATATTAATTGGATAGTTTATGCTATTATAGTATTTATAATTTCTAGTATTATTACTATAACTATTAATTTAATAGTATATAAAGATGACAGAAAGAATTTAAAACAGTTATTAAAAAAAATAATTTTGGTAAATTATTTAAAAGGAGAAAGAAGAAATGAAAACATATTTTATTACAGGTGGAGCTGGGTTTATTGGCTCTACGCTTACTGAAAGATTATTAAAAGAGGGAAATAAGGTTGTTACTATTGATAATTTTTGTGATTATTATGATCCTAAAATTAAAGAAAAGAATATTAAAGATTTTATTAATAATGATAATTATAAATTATATAGGGGAGATATTAGAAATAGAGAAGATGTAAAGAAAGTATTTGATGAAAATCATATTGATGTTGTTATGCATCTTGCTGCGATGGCCGGAGTTAGACCTTCTATTGAAAATCCTTTATTATATCAAGAAGTTAATGGTATTGGTACGCAAAATATTCTTGAAGAGGCTAAACTACATAATGTTAAATCTTTGGTTATGGCATCAAGTAGTAGTGTTTATGGTAATTGTAAGGAAGTTCCTTTTAGAGAAGACATGATTGTTGATTATGCTATTAGTCCTTATGCCGCTACTAAGAAGGCTAATGAAGTAATGGCTCATGTTTATCATAAACTTAATGATATGAATATTATAATGCTTAGATTTTTTACAGTATATGGACCTAAACAAAGACCTGATTTAGCAATTAATAAATTTACAAGATTAATGTTTGATGGTAAATCTATTCCAATGTATGGTGATGGTAGTACTTCAAGAGATTATACTTATGTTGATGATATAGTTGATGGTATATGCAAGTCTTGTGATTATGTAATGAATAATGATAATGTCTATGAAATTATTAATTTAGGTAGTAATAATCCTATTAGTTTAAAAGATATGATTAATACTATAGGAGAAGTACTTGGTGTTACTCCTAGTATTAATACTTTACCTATGCAACCTGGTGATGTTGATAGAACATACGCTGATATATCAAAAGCTAAAAAAACTATTAGGATATGAACCTAAAACTAGCTTTAAAGAAGGAATTGAAAACTTTATTAATTGGTATAAAAATAATAGTCAAGAATAAAATACAAAAATTAGTTTGTATTTTTTCCTTTTTATGTGTTATACTTGAAGTAGATAAAATACTATTGTTAGAGGTAAATATGAGAAAAAGAAAAAAATAATAAGTTAATTTTATTTATTATACTTGGTGTTATCGTGTTATGTGGTATTGGCATAGGAGTATATTTTGTTATTGATAATAATAAAAAATTCCTGATAAAAAAGAAAATGTTAATGAGGAAGTAAAGGAAGAAAAAGAAAGTTACTATAATTGATGTTGATAGTGATACTAGACCTTATGCTGTTATGATAAATTGCCATAATGGTGCATTACCTCAAGCAGGTCTTGATAAAGCGTATATGGTATATGAGCTTATGGTTGAAGGTGGTATTACTAGGATGATGGCTTTATTTAAGGATACAGAGGTGGATAAAATTGGTTCTGTTAGAAGCGCTAGAACACAATATTTAGATTATGTATATGAAAATGATGCTATATATGGTCATGCTGGAGGAGCAGAAGATGCTTTAAAAAGAATTGCTAGTGAAGGTATTAATGATGTTGATGTTGATGGTCAATATGGATTTAGAGATACTTCTTTAAATAGAGCTTGGGAACATAAATTATTTACTTCTACTAAATTATTAGGTGAAGGTGCTAGTAATAGAAAGTATAGAACTACTACCGAAACTAAGAGTTTACTTAAATATAGTGCTGAAGAAATAGATTTATCTAAATTAGATGGTAGTAGTATAGCTAATAATGTTAGTATTAAATATTCTGATTATAGAACTTCTAATTATACTTATGATAGTGATAATAAAGTATATTTAAGAAGTATGAATGGTACTAAGAATGTTGATTTAGTAACTGGAGAACAATATAAGGTTAAAAAATATTATTATATATAGTGTTAATTATTCTAATTATTGTGATCATGGATACTGTGCATATCAAAAAATAGATAATGTTGGTAGTGGAGAAGGATATTATGTATCTAATGGTTATAGTATACCTATTACTTGGAATAAGAGTGGTAAAAATGATAAAACTATATATAAAATAAAATCTAGTGGTGAAGAATTAGTTGTTAATGATGGTAATACTTATATTCAAATTTATCCTACTAGTGGTAATTTAAGTATTAATTAGGGTTGATTTCAAGGCTAAATAATGTTATGATGTATATATACATGATGGAGGTAATAGAAGTGAAAATAGCAGTAGCTGGAACAGGATATGTAGGGTTGGTAACAGGTGTAGCATTAGCTAATATTGGACATAATGTTACTTGTGTTGATATTGATGAAAAGAAAATAGAAAAGATGAGAAGTGGTATAAGTCCTATTTATGAGCAAGGTTTAGAAGAACTTATGCAAAAAAAATAGTAATAGGCTTATTTATGCTACCGATTATAAGAAGGCATATAAAGATGCAGATGTTATTATAATAGGCGTTGGTACTCCTGAAAGAAGAGACGGATCTGCTAATTTAGATTATGTTTATGGTGTGTGTGAACAAATTGCTAAATCAGTAGAGAAAGATGTGGTAGTGGTCGTTAAATCTACTGTACCTATTGGTACTAATGATGAAGTTGAAAGATACTTAAAAAATAATGTTAGAGATGGAATTAACATTAATGTTGCTAGTAATCCTGAATTTTTAGCTCAGGGTACTGCAGTGAGGGATACTCTTTATGCTTCAAGAATTGTAATTGGTACTGAATGTAAGGAAGCAGAAGAGGTATTACTAAGAATGTATGAACCATTAACTAAAGAACCATATAATGTGCCTTTATTATCTACGAATAGAAGAAGTGCAGAAATGATTAAGTATGCTTCTAATGATTTCTTGGCATTAAAAATTTCTTATATTAATGAAATTGCAAACTTATGTGAGAAGCTTGGTGCAAATATTGAAGATGTATCAAAGGGAATGGGATTTGATTCTAGAATAGGCAATAAATTTTTAAATGCTGGAATAGGCTATGGCGGAAGCTGTTTTCCTAAAAGATACTAAAGCTCTTCATTATTTGAGTTCACAAGTTGGTGCAGAACTTAGAACTGTTAAGGCTTGTATTGATGTTAATGAAAGTCAAAAAATTAAATTATATGAAAAGTTATTAGGTGATTTTGGTAATCTAAAAGGTAAAAATATAGCTGTACTTGGTTTAACTTTTAAACCTGGTACTGATGATTTAAGAGAAGCTCCTTCTATATATAATATTGAATTATTATTGGATGCTGGTGCAGTAATTAAAGCTTATGATCCAATATCAATAGAAAGTTTTAAAAAAGAGAATTTCATACAAATTAGAAGATGATGGTGTAGTAGGAAGTATTAGTTATTTTACTGATATTGATAGTACTATTATGAATACTGATGCTGTTCTTATTATGACTGAATGGCCTATGATTAAGGAATGTGACATAGCTAGATATGAAGAGTTAATGGCAAGTCCTAGAATTTATGATGGTAGAAATTGTTATAAATTATCCGATGTAGAAAAATATAATGTATATTATGATTCTGTTGGAAGAAAAACAATTGATAATTGTTCTAAAATCAAGAAAAAAAACAAGAAGTTAATATTTTACATATGATTGTAAACTTAAGTAGAAAGGTTGAAAAAAAACCTTTTTTTTTGTTAATATATATATAGACTGATATTAATTGAGAAGGATGATATGGTTTATGAATAAAAAAAAAATAATAATGATTCAAGAACTGAGAATTTTGTTAGGAATACTTCAGTTGGTATTCTGATGCAAATCTTTTCGTTGGTTCTTAGCTTTGTTAGTAGAACTATTTTTATAAAGCTTTTAACTAATGATTATTTAAGTATTAATGGATTGTTTTCTAATATTTTGTCAACATTGTCAATAGTGGAACTTGGTTTTGGGACTGCACTTATTTATTATTTATATAAACCTGTAGCAAATAATGACAAGGAAGAGATTAAAGTAATATTAAAATATTATAAAAAAAGTTTATATGATTATAGGTACTGCAATGATAGTGCTTGGATTAATGGTTATACCTTTTTATGGGATATATAATTAAGGATCCTCCTAAGGTTAAATAAAACTTAAATTTTATTTATATTTTGTTTTTTTAAGTACTGCTGGTGGATACTTTTACTACTATAAAATAGCTTTAATAAATGCTTATCAAAAAAAGTTATATTGTATCTATATATAATCAAATTTTTAAGTGGGTACAAATGATTTTACAAATTGTTGTGTTATTATTAACTAAAAGTTATGTTTTGTATCTTATTATTCAACTTGTTTGTGTTATTTTAAATTGTTCTTGTTTGTCTATAAAGGCAAATAAAATGTTTCCTTTTATAAAAGAAAAAACGAATAAGAATATATCTGATAAAGAACGAAAAGAAATAGGCAATAAAGTTAAATCTTTAGTATTTTATAGATTAAATCCCGCTATACTTAATGGTTCTGATAATATTATTTTATCATCAATGATGGGAGTTAAATATGTTGGTATTTATTCTAACTATTATTTAATAACTAGTTATCTTTCAATGTTTATAAGTCAGGTTACTTCTTCTTTAGAAACTGGTGTTGGTAATCTTAATGCTATTGAAAAAAAAAGGAAAAGAAAAGAACAAGTTTTTTATAATTCTTTTTACTTATGTTTCTTTATATATTCTTTAATTTGCATTTTATTTAATGGCTTTAACAAATGATTTTATAAATATATGGCTTGGAAAAGAATACTTATTTTCTGATTTTATATTATTTTCTATTGTTTTGGTTTTGTTTGTTAATGGAATGCAATTTACTTGTTATACATTTAGAACAACCAGTGGATTATTTGAAAAAAATAGACTTGTACCACTATATGAAGTTATTATAAATATTGTAGTATCAATAATCTTAACTAAGCTTATTGGGGTTGCCGGAGTATTTTTAGGTACTGCAATTGCAAGACTATTTACTATATTTTGGACTGATCCTAAATTACTTTATGATTCAATATTCGAAAAGAAAAATATTAAAAAATATTATTATAAATATGTAAAGTATACATGTATAACCGTTGTGCTTGGATTTATTGTTTATGCCATTTCTAAATATTTTCCATCTTCTAATTACATAGCATGGATTATTAAAGCTATATTACTTGGATGTTTATCTTTGATAACTATTATTATATTTACTCATAAGGATACTGAATATTTGGCTTTAAAAGATAGCATTAAAGGTGTATTATCTAAAATTAAAAATAAATTTGGAGGAAAAGTAAATGAAAAAAAAATTCCTAAAACTATTCATTATTGTTGGTTTGGTAGAGGTAAGAAATCTGATTTTATGATGAAATGTATAAATTCTTGGAAAAAAATATCTTCCTGATTATGAAATAATTGAATGGAATGAAGATAATTTTGATGTTAATTCTAATTTATATGTTAAAGAGGCATATGAAAATAAAAAATATGCATTTGTTACTGATTATGTTAGATTACTTATTTTTGTATAACTATGGTGGTATCTATATGGATACAGATGTTGAAATAATTAAAAACATTGATGTGTTTTTTAGACAATAATGCATTTTCTAGTTTTGAAAATAATAATTATATTCCTACGGGTATTATGGCTGCGAAAAAAGGTAATAAATGGATTAAGATGTTACTTGATGAGTATGATGATTTGAAATTTATTAAAGATGATGGTACATTTGATTTGACTACTAATGTAATAAGAATTACTGAAGCCACTATTAAAAATTATAATTTAATACCTAATGATACATTTCAAGATTTAGGTGATGTTGTTTTATATCCACATGAATATTTTTGCCCTAAAAATTGGTTTAGTGGAAAAATTGAAATTACTTCAAATACTTATGCTATTCATCATTTTAATGGTTCTTGGCATAGCAAAAAGAGAACAGAGACAAAATAAAAAAAAAAAGAGTTGAATATATTAATAAATATGGTGTAGAAAAGGGAACACATAAGTATAATAGATATTTAAAATTTGATAGATATGTAAACTTTCTAACTTATCCTTTTAAAGCTTTAAAAAAATCCTAAAAAAAGCTTTAAAAATAATTTTTAGGAGGTAGAAATATGAAATTTAGTATAATTGTTCCTGTCTATAATGTTGAAAAATATCTTGATAAATGTTTGAAAAGTTTAAGTGAACAAAGTTATTCTAATTTTGATGTTATTGTCGTAAATGATGGTTCTTCGGATAATAGCCAAAATATAATTGATAAATATGTTAATAATAATCATAGATTTAAGTCTTTTACTAAGAAAAATGGAGGTCTTAGTGATGCTAGAAATTTTGGCTTAAACTATGTTTCAGGTGATTATATACTATTTGTTGATGGCGATGATTATCTTGATAAAGACTTATTAAGTAAATTAAATCAAACACTTATTGGTGACCCTGTTGATATAGTTAGATTTAATTGTCTATTGGAAGATGATAATGGTGTCAAACTGTCTGAAGAAAGTTATGTTGATTATAAAAATAAAAAGATGGAAGATGCTATTAAGGAATTGATTACTAGACAATTTGTTGAAGCAGCGTGCTTTTTACTGTTATAAGACTTCATTTTGGAAGAAATATGATTTTAAATTTAATGTTGGTAGACTTCATGAAGATTATGGTCTCATTCCATTTTTTTTATATCATGCTGATACAATTATCAGTATGAACTATGTTGGTTATCATTATATTCAAAGAAATGGTAGTATTACTAGTTCAAATAATTATGATAGGGTTATTAAGAAGAGCTTTGATACTTATTATCAATATTGTAATATTTTAAATATTTTAAATGATAAGCCTAATGATATAAAAAAAAAAAGCAGCAATACTGACTTATTTGACCGAATGTCTTATTATTAAAGGAAAATGGTTAAAAGGTGAAGAATATAAGAGGTATTATAGTATGCTAAAAAAAGATAAAGTTTACAAAAATATAGCTACTTATAATATAAAGAAAAAAATAAAAAAAAAAAATAGTTTCTTTTATTGATTATAAATTATATTTAATACTTTTTAAATAAAGTAAATATGGAGGTTATGTAATGAGTAAAGTTAGTGTAATAGTTCCAATATATAATAGTGAAAAAACTATTAATAGATGTGTAGAATCTATTATTAATCAGACATATAAGGATATTGAAATATTGTTAATTAATGATGGTAGTATTGATAATACTTTGAATATTCTTAATGACTATGCAAATAAAGATAAAAGAATAGTAGTTATTAACAAAAAAAATGAGGGAGTTAGTAAAACAAAAATTTGGGTATAAAAAAGCTAAATCAGAGTTTATTATGTTTGTTGATTCTGATGATTATATTGATAAAGAAGCTATTAAAAAAAATTAGTTTTGCTTCAAAAAAAAGATAATCTTGATATAATTAAATTTCATTATAATAATTATGTTGATGACAAATTATATAATACTGAATTGAAATATCCAAATTATTGTGTACTAGATAACGAGAAGAAAATTAAAGAATTTAAAAATAAATTTCTATCTGGAGAAATTCCTGGTTATATGCAACTTCTATTTATAAGAAAAAAGTTCTTTGGGTAATTTACTTATTGATGATAAAATAAATTTTTTGGAAGATTTAACATTCTATTTGGATTTACTTGATAAAAATATAAAAATTGGTATATTAAATGAAACGATTATATAATTATGTTAACAATAAAAATGGTATTACTTTTTCTTTATCTACTGATAAAGTTGTTAATAGATTAAATAATATATTATTATATTATAAGCATACTACATTATTAAATTTTGATAAAGAACAAAGACAGTTAATTTATAATTCTTGTAGTTATTTAATAATACACTCTTTATTTGAACTTTATCGTGTTAGTTTTAAAAATAAAAAATTAATTAAAAAATATTTAAAAAGATGATGAAATAATATCTATTATTACTAATGCAAATTGTGATAAATTAGATAGATTTACTAAACGAATAGTTAAAAATTATAATAATTTGCTTATTGTTTTCTTTTATTTATTTATAACTAAAATATATATATGTATTAAAGAAAGAATGTGATTATATGTTTACTGTATTTACACCTACTTATAATAGAAAAAGAAACTTTAACAAGATTATATAATTCTTTGATTTGTCAAAATGATTCTGAATTAGTTTGGTTAGTTATTGATGATGGTTCTTCTGATGATACTGAAAAACTGATAAACAAGTTTAAAAAGGAAAAAAAAATAATTATAGAGTATATTTTTAAAGAAAATGGTGGAAAAATGTCTGCTGTTAATATAGCACATCAAAAGTGTCATACAAAATATATGATTACAATTGATTCTGATGATATGATGAATGAAGGCTTTATAGATAGAATAAAAAAAGATATTCAATATGTTGAAAATGAAAAAGATATAGCTGGTATTGTATATTTAGCTTCAAACACTAATGGTAATGTTGTTGGCAGTAAATTGCCACCGGATAAAACTATTTGCAAATTTTATGATATATATAATAAGTATAAATGTAGTGGTGATAAATGTATAGTATGGAAGAGTGATGTTTTAAAGAATTATTCTTATCCTTTAATTGATAATGAGAAGTTCGTTCCTGATGGTTATCTTATGCTTCAAATATCTAAAGATTATTCTGTTATGACAATGAATTATGTTGGTACTATTGTAGAATATCTTGATAGTGGGTATTCAAATAATTACTTTGATTTGGTAAAAAAAGGAATCCAAAAAGGAACAATGCTTTATTATAGAGAACTATATAATATTGATAAATCTTTATATAATATTTATTGTTATTTATTGTTTGGCATATATGCTAAAGTTAAATTTAGTAAATTATTATCTGATCATCCTGCAAAAATAATTGGATAGTTATTATGTACCCATGTGTTTTGATATTAAGCAAAATAAGAAAGTAGTGATTATATGGAAAAAAATATTATTTTTTGGTTATACTATGGATATGGGTGGTGCTGAAAAGTCACTTCTAGATACAGTGAATTTTTTTATCTGATAAGTATGATATTAGTTTATATCTTTTGGATAAGAAAGGAATTTTATTAAAAAGATTTATCCAATAAAGTGAAAGTTTATGAAATTAAAAAAATATTTTTCAATATATACTTTTTAGATACCTACCATATTTTAGAAAGAAAACTATAAATAGAATTGCTAATAAAGAAGATTATTCTTTTGCAGTTGGATATATTGAAGGTCGTAGTGCTACATGGGTTAGTGATATAAAAAAGAATATTAAAAAAAAATAGCTTGGATTCACTGTGATGTATCAAAGTTTGATATAGGAATATCAGATACTGAAGCAAAAAAAAAAACATATGACGAAATGGATAAAATTATTTGTGTTTCAAAAAAGGCTAAAGAGAGTTTTTTGTAAAAAGTATTCAATACCTGGAGATAAGGTAAGTGTTATTTATAATTTTATTAATGAAGATGATGTGAAGAAAAAAGCATTAGAATTTGATGTTAATAATAGAACTATTACTTTTACTAATGTTGCTAAAATGAGAGATGAAAAAAAGACAGGACAGACTAGTTAATGCTGCTAATAACTTGAAGAAAAAAGGTTATAGGTTTAAAATTCAATTAATAGGCGATGGTCCTAATTTAGAAAAAATTAAAAAACAAGTTGAAGATGAAAAAAAATTTGAATGATTTTGTTGAAATATTAGGTCTTAAAAAAAAATCCATATCCTTATATTAAAAATTGTGATTACTTTATTCTTACAAGTGATAGTGAAGGATATGGTATTGTTATAAAAGAAGCGTTAACTTTAAAAAAAAAGAAAATTATTTCTACTGATACAGTAGGTCCTAATGAAATATTGGATGGTGGTCATTATGGAATAATAATTCCAAATACAGATATTTCTGTTCAAAATATAATTAAAGATATTTTAGATAACCCTAAAAAAATATGATTATTTAGATGAAAGATTATTAAATTATACTAGCGATAATAATAGTATAAAAAAAGAAAATATTACAATTATTTAAGGAGCAATAGAAAATGAAAGAAAAAAGAGTATAATATTATAGTAAAATTATTATTTATATTTGTCTTATTACAACCATTATTAGACATTTTATCTACTTTGGCTAATATGAATTATATTATAAATATATCTACATATTTAAAACCTTTTATTTGTCTTTGGAATTACTTTTTATTTATTATTTAAAAACCCTAACAGAAAGAAATGGATCATCTATATAATAACTTTTTGTTATTTATATGTTTATACATTTACTGCTTATTTATAATTTAGTTATTTTTAATAGTGTTATACTTCAAGAGTTAAGGTTTATTCTAAATATTGCTTATATGATTGCTTTATTTATTTCATTTAACACTTTATATTGCTACTCTTATAACAAGAGTAAATTACTTAGTAATATGAAAAAAATGTCTTCTGTATACTTTTATTATTTATACAGGTTTATTTATTCTATCAATAATAACTAAAACTTCTTTTTTAACATATTCATATTCTGATCCTTCTAAACTTGGTTATAGAGGCTGGTATTTTTCTGGACAAATTTTTGGACATGCTTTATCAGTAGTATTTCCTATATCTTTATATACTATATTGAAACCAGAAAAAAATATTTTTCAAAAAAATAATTTTTATTCTATTTTTTTTTTGTAATTACGGCTTGTCTTCTTGGAACAAAGGTTCCATATTATATAGTTCTTGCTGTTTTAATACTATATATTATTATATATGCTCTTATTAAAGTATTTAACAAAGATTTTAAAAAGATATAGGGATAATATTTTAATAGTTTTGTTTTTTGACAATTGCAATGTTCAGTGCATATAATTATACACCAGTACATTATAATACTGAAATTAATAAATCTAATTATAATAATGCTTCTACGGATTACAATTTAAATGAAATGTCTGGATTAGCTAATTTCTCTGAATTTGACAAAATCAGAGAAGAATATCCTAATAGTGATTTGAGAGAAACTTTTAGATTCTTAGAATGGAATCAAAAAAGCAAGTAATATATTAAAAGATAAAATGGAAAATAAAGAGATACATCCTTCTGAAAATAGAAAAAAAGCAATTTCTATATAATAAAGAAATGTTCATGAATGCAACTTTTAAATATAAATTATTTGGTACAGGATTTTTAAATCAAGTTACTAGTATTTTTGCTATTGAAGGTGACTTCTTTATGGCTTTATTTAACTTTGGCTTAATTGGGTTTATATTATTCTTGTTTATACCAATATATTATTTTATAAAAACTACTATATTTATTTTAAAAAATATTAAAAAATGTGATTTAGAAATATATATGTTATATATGGGATTAGGTATATTTTTTGCAATTAGTTTAGTAGTTGGATGTACATATATATATACTAATTTTTCAATATTTTTAGCTTTGATTATTTTTTATGTTGAAAATTAAAGTTAAATTATTAGAAGATACAAAAGTTAGTATTAAAGATAATAAAATAAGTTTCTTGTTATTACATCTAGGTTATGGTGGTATAGAAAGTGCTACAATTAATACTGCAAATAGTTTATGTGATGATTACGATATTGAAATTATGTCATTTTATAAACTAAGTAAGACACAAGCTAATAAACTTAATGATAAAATTAAAGTTAAATATTTATATGATGATGGGTCCAAATAAAGAAGAATTCTTAGATGCTTTTCATAATCATAAAATATTTAATATATTAAAAAAGAGGGTATAAGGTCTGTTAGTATATTAACGAAAAAGAAAAATTAGAGTAATTAACTATATAAAAAAATTGTGATAGTAAATATATAGTTTCCACTAGATATGATTTTTAGTGCTTTACTTAGTAAATATGGTAATGATAATTCAGTTAAAATAGCACAAGAACATCATTATCATAATAATAATAAAAGATATATCAATATATTAAAGAATAAATATTATAATATAGATTATTTATTTGCTCTTACTAAAAAACTTTAGAAGATGATTATAAAAAGTTTTTAATTAAGAATAAACATACTAAAGTAGTTTTGGTACCTAATATGTTATATTATATACCTAGTAAACAAAAGTAAACTGGATAAAAAGAATATTATAACTATAAGCAGATTAGATTGTGGTAAAAGAAATGATGATATTATTAGAGCTTTTTCTAAAATTAAAAAAGAAAAAGATTGGAAATTATATATCATTGGCGATGGTAAAAAGAATTTAATAATCTTAATAAGTTAATTAATGATTTAAATATGAATGATAGAATTATACTTACTGGTTATAAAAACAAAAAGAAGAAATTGAAGAATATATGTTAAAATCAAGTTTATTTTTAATGGCTTCTGAAACAGAAGGACTTCCAATGGTACTTTTAGAGGCTATGAGTTATGGTATACCTTGTATAGCTTATGAAATTGCTAGTGGAGTTAATGATATAATTGATAATAATAAAAATGGTTATATTATTAAAAAATAGAAATGAAGAAGAATATATAGAAAAAAATCGAAAAAAGTAATTAATGATTCTAAACTAAGAAATGAATTAGGAATAGAGGCTAAAAACAAAGCAAATGAATTTTCTAAAGAAAAAAATAGTTAATATTTGGGAAAAAATTCTAAAATAATATTAAAAAAAAATATATAATAATGGTATACTATTGTTATAGGAACTAAGAGGTGAATAGATGAGAAAACTATTTGATAAATTATATAAAAAAGAGCGCACAATCTTTTTATGAAATTTTAAGTGATAATTTAAAAAATAATAAGAAAACATTTGTTGTTACAGCTAATCCTGAAACATTTATGATTAGTGAAAAAAATGAAGATGTAAGAAAAAAAAATGTTATTAGATAAAGAAACGGTTATGGTACCAGATGGTATAGGTGTATTAAAAAGCTGGTAAAAAAAGATTGGATATAATATTGAAGAGAGAATTACTGGAATAGATATTGCAAATGAATTATTAAAGTTTGGTAATGAGCAGAAAAAGAGTATTTATTTATTTGGCTCTAAGCAAGAAGTTATCGATTCAATGAAAATAGTTATTAAAGAACAATATCCTAATTTAAAACTAGTTGGTACTTCTAATGGGTATGTTACTGATAAAGATAAGGTATTTGATGAAATTGTAAAACTTGAGCCTGATATAGTTCTTGTAGCACTTGGTATTCCACTTCAAGAAATGTTAATATATAAACATTTAAATAGATTTAAAAAAGGTATATTTGTTGGTATTGGCGGTTCTTTTGATGTAATGAGTGGTATGAAAAAAAAGAGCACCTAAAATATTTATTAAATTAAATTTAGAATGGCTATATAGAATTATGAAAGAACCTAAAAGATTCAAAAAGATTTTATAATAGTAATGTTAAATTTATTTTAGAAATTAGAAAATATAAATAATTTATTTGGAGAAGATAATTAATGATTAAAGTTATGACAATATTTGGAACAAGACCGGAAGCTATTAAGATGGCACCTCTTGTTAAAGAATTAGAAAAAAGAAAAAGAAATTGAAAGTATAGTATGTGTTACTGCTCAGCATAGAGAAATGTTAGATCAAGTACTTGATGTGTTTGATATTAATCCTGATTATGATTTAAATATTATGAAACAAGGCCAAACTCTTAGTGAAATTACTTCTAGAGTACTTATGGGACTTGAAGATGTAATAGAAAAAAGAAAAACCTAATATTGTACTTGTTCATGGTGATACTACTACAACTTTTGCTGGTGCATTAGCAGCCTTTTACAATCAAGTAGATATAGGACATGTTGAAGCTGGTCTTAGAACTTGGAATAAGTATTCACCATTTCCTGAAGAAATGAATAGGCAAATGGTAGATAGAATGTGTGATATGTATTTTGCTCCTACTGATGTAAGTAAACATAATTTGTTAGAAGAAAATATATCAGAAGATAAAATATATGTTACTGGTAATACTGCTATTGATGCTATGAAAACAACCATAAAGAAAGATTATAATAATGAAATATTTGATTGGATAGGTAATGATAGAATGATTTTACTTACTGCTCATAGAAGAGAAAATCTTGGCGAACCTATGAGAAATATATTTAAGGCAGTAAGAAGAATAGTGGGTGAATACCCTGATGTTAAAGTAGTATATCCAATACATTTAAATCCTAAAGTTAGAGAAGTTGCTAATGAAATATTTAAAGATACTGATAGAGTAAGATTGATAGAACCTTTAGAAGTGTTTGACTTCCATAATTTTCAAAATAAGAGTTATATTATCCTTACTGATTCTGGTGGTATTCAAGAAGAAGCTCCTTCACTTGGCAAGCCTGTTCTTGTACTTAGAGATACTACAGAAAAGACCCGAAGGTATTGCTGCAGGTACTTTGAAATTAGTAGGTACTTCAGAAGATGTTATTTATAATGAAACTAAAAAAAGTTGTTAGATGATAAGAATGAATATAATAAAATGAGTAGAGCATCTAATCCTTATGGAGATGGCTTTGCTAGTAAATATATAGTTGATGCTATTATTGATAAATATAAGTAGGAGGATGTTTATGAAAATATTAGTTACTGGTGGTACTGGTTATATTGGCAGTCATACTGCTATTGAACTTCTTAATAATGATTATGAAGTTGTTATTATTGATAATCTATCTAATTCTAAAAAGAGAAGTAGTAGATAAAATTAAAAAAAATTACAGGAAAAAGATGTTATTTTTTATGAGGGTGATGTATGTGATAAAAAACTATTAGAAGAGATATTTAATGATAATAAGATTGATGCTGTAATTCATTTTGCTGGATATAAAGCCGTAGGAGAATCTGTAAAGAAACCTCTTATGTATTATAGAAATAATATTGATAGTACACTTACTTTATGTGAAGTAATGAATGAACATAATGTTAAAAATATAGTATTTTCTTCAAGTGCTACAGTATATGGTACTCCGAAGAGTTTACCTATTAAAGAAAACTTTGATGTTACTCATGCTACTAATCCTTATGGTGAAACTAAAATTATGATTGAAAGAATATTAAATGATTTGTATGTTTCTGATAATGCTTGGAATATTGCTTTACTTAGATATTTTAATCCAATTGGAGCACATAAGAGTGGTTTAATAGGTGAAAATCCTAATGATATTCCTAATAATTTGATGCCTTATATAGTTAAAGTAGCTAATAAAGAATTAAAAGAATTATCTGTATTTGGTAACGATTATGATACTATAGATGGTACTGGTGTTAGAGATTATATTCATGTTGTTGATTTGGCTAAAGGTCATATTAAGGCACTTAATTGGGTACTTAATAATAATGGTATTGATGCATTTAATCTAGGTACTGGTAATGGTTATAGTGTATTAGAACTTGTTGAAGCTTTTAAGAAATTTAATAATATCGATGTTCCATATAAAATAGTAGGTAGAAGAGATGGAGATATAGCATCTTGTTATGCTGATGCTAGTAAGGCTAAAGATATACTAGATTGGTCTTGCACTTATAACATCGAAGATATGGTAAAAAGATTCATATAATTATGTTAAGAATAGTAAATAAGCTATTCTTTTTTTTTTTTTTGCTCTTTTATTGATTAATATATAAATATATTATATAATATAGATGTAATTTGATTTAAGGAGTTGTATATAATTATGGATATAAAAAAGAGTTTTACTAATGGTAGGAACAACATTTTTATTTACTGCTTTATTTGTTCCTGTTGTAAAAAAGATGGCTAATTTTATTGGAGCACTTGATATGCCTAATGAAAGAAAAAAGTGCATAAGGTACCTATTCCTAGATTAGGTGGTCTTGGCATATACGCTGGCTTTTTACTTGGCTATATGTTATTTGGTATTCATTCGGGACAAATGAATGCAATACTTATTGGTAGTTATATAATATTGGTTACTGGTATATTTGATGATATAAAACCAGTACCTGCTAAATGGAAGTTGCTTGCTCAAACAGTAGGAGCTTCAATAATACCATTATATGGTGGTATATTATTAAAAAGATATTTCAGCATTTGGATTATATTTGAATTTTGGAATACTTGCATATCCTATAACAATAATATTTATCGTAGCTATTATAAACTGTATTAATTTAATTGATGGCTTAGATGGTTTATCTTCGGGTATTGCTAGTATATATTTTAAACTATTGGTATAATAGCAATGCTTCTTAATAATTCTAATGGTCTTGATATTATATTAACATTTATAATGCTTGGTAGTACACTTGGATTTTTAGTACATAACTTTAATCCGGCAAAAATATTTATGGGTGATTCTGGTAGTATGTTTTTAGGTTATATAATTGCGGTTATTGCATTGTTAGGATTTAAAAATGTAACTTTGACTTCATTTATTATACCTATACTTTTATGCTTGCTATTCCTATACTTGATACTTTATTTGCGATTCTTCGAAGACTTATTAATCATAAGCCACTTGGAGAACCTGATAAAAATCATTTACATCATCAATTGTTAAAATTAAAGTTATCTCAAAAAAAAAGACAGTAATTATAATATATATAGTTGATTTACTATTTGCTTCAGCTTCTATTGTATACGCTGTTGGTAATAGTATGCTTGGTAGCAATATTTATGGTATGGTTATATATGCTATATTATTTGTATTAATTTTATTACTAATATTAAAAACTAATATAATATGGAATCATGATAAAAAGAAAGAAAAAACAAAAAGAAGAAACTAAAAGAAAAATAGTTTCTTCTTTTTTGTTAATAAAAACTAGGTAATAAATAATGTTTTTATCCTGAACTTTCTCTTATATATAATAGACTATTTCATAGACTTTAGGCTATAAAATACTAGTTAAGACCTTAGGCTTAACTAGCCATAAATAAAGAAAAATTTATTGAATCTTTCTCTTTTATGTGGTATATTTATTATGATAGATAGGTGATTGATGAATGAATATAATTGATATAATACTTAAGAAAAAAAAAAAAAAAATACTTACTGAAGAAGAAATTAAATATGTAGTGGAAAACTTTGATAATGGTAATATTAAAGATTATCAAATGTCAGCATTACTTATGGCTATTGTTATTAATGATATGACTGATGAAGAAGTTATATATCTTACTAAATATATGATTCAGTCAGGTAGTAAAATAGATTTAAAAGTAATTTAAATAATGTAGTGGATAAACATTCTACTGGTGGTGTAGGTGATAAAACTACTTTAATTATATCGCCAATTGTAGCTTCACTTGGATGTAGAGTAGCTAAAATGAGTGGTAGGGGACTTGGATATACAGGAGGTACTATTGATAAATTAGAGAGTATACCAGGTTTTAATGTTAACTTGAGTATGGATAGTTTTATTAAAGAAATAAGTGATATTGGTATGGCTATTACTAGTCAAACTGAAGATGTTGCTAAAGCAGATAAAAAAATATATGCTTTAAGAGATGTAACAGGAACTACTGAAAGTATTCCACTTATTGCTTCTTCAATTATGAGTAAAAAGATAGCATCTGGATCTAAGAATTTAGTTCTTGATATTAAAATAGGGGGGAAGGTGCTTTAATTAAAAATATTGACTCTGGTAGAAGGCTTGCTAATCTTATGATTAAGATAGGTAAAGAAAAATGATATGAAAGTAGTATGCTTACTTACTAATATGGATATTCCTTTAGGTAATAATATTGGCAATTCATTAGAAGTAATTGAGGCTATTAATACTTTGTATTATAATCCTAACAATAATTTAAATAAACTATGTATAGAACTTGCTAGTTATATGGTAAGTTTAGGTCTTAATATTAATTATGAAGAAGCTAAAGAAAAGGTATTAGAAAGCATTTCTTCAAGAAAAGCATATAATAAATTATTAGAATTTGTTAGTTATCAAGGTGGTAATATTAATGAACTACCTAAGAGTAATTATATATATGAAGTAAAGAGTGATAGAGAAGGATATTTAACTAATATTCATTCTTTAGAGATAGCTAAACTATCTAGTAGTTTAGGTTCTGGTAGAAAGAATAAAGAAGAAGATAAGATAGATTATTCTGCGGGTATTATTATAAATAAGAATATTAATGATAAAGTTAATGTTGGTGATACAGTACTTACTTTATATACTAATAGAGAAGTACCTAGTATAGATAAAGATAAATTATTTACTATAGGTAATAATATTAATAATGATATTAAATTAATATATGAAGTGATTAAATAATATTTACAAAATAGATAAATTATAGTATGATATTAAACATGAAAGAAGGTATAAAATGGAAAAGATGACTATGGATAAATTAGTTAATTTTTGTAAACAATATGGATTTATTTTCAAGGTAGTGAAATATATGGAGGACTTGCTAATACTTGGGATTTTGGTCCAGTAGGTGCACTTTTAAAAGATAATGTAAAGAAGGCTTGGATTAAGAAATTTATTCAAGAAGATAAAAATAATGTTGGACTAGATAGTGCTATACTTATGAATCCTAAAACTTGGGAAGCTTCTGGTCATTTAAAGACCTTCTCTGACCCATTAATAGACTGCAGGGAATGTAAGACAAGACATAGAGCGGATAATCTTATTAATGATTATTCTAAGAGTTTAATCGGAGACTCTATGACTCAAGATGAAATGATGGAGTATATCAAAAGAAAATAAGGTACCATGTCCTAAATGTGGTAAGAGTAATTTTACGGATATTAGACAATTTAATTTAATGTTTAAAAACATTTCAAGGTGTTACTGAAGATGCTAAATCTACAATATACTTAAGGCCTGAGACTGCTCAAGGTATATTTGTTAACTTTTAAATGTTCAAAGAAGTATGAGACTTAAGGTTCCTTTTGGTATAGGACAAGTTGGTAAATCTTTTAGAAATGAGATTACTCCTGGTAACTTTATATTTAGAGTAAGAGTGTTTGAACAAATGGAACTTGAATTCTTCTGCAAACCTGGTACTGAACTTGATTGGCATAAGTATTATAAAGAATACTGCTACAACTACTTATTGTCATTAGGTATTGACAAAGATAAATTAAGACTTAGAGACCACTCTAAAGAAGAATTATCTTTCTATAGTAATGCCACTACTGATATTGAGTATTTATTCCCATTTGGATGGGGTGAATTATGGGGTATTGCTTCAAGAACTGATTATGATCTAACTTGTCATCAAAAGGTATCTGGTAAATCTATGGAGTATTTAGATCCTGAGACTAATGAAAGATATATTCCTTATGTAATTGAACCATCAGTTGGAGTAGAGAGAACATTCTTAACAGTATTATGCGATGCATATCACGAAGAAGAATTAGAAGATGGTACGACAAGAGAAGTTATGAAATTTCATCCTTATTTAGCTCCTTATAAAGCTTGTATACTTCCATTAGTAAAAAAAAATATCATAGTGAAAAGGCTATGGAAATATATAAGAAATTATCTAAATCATTTATGGTTACTTATGATGAATCTGGTAGTATTGGTAAAAGATATAGAAGAGAAGATGCTATGGGTACTCCTTACTGTATAACTATTGATGAAGAAACTATTAATAATGGTACTGTTACTATTAGAGATAGGGATACTATGGAGCAGACTACTATTAAAGTAGAAGATATAGAAAAATATATTGAAGAAAGAATAAAATTCTAAGATATTTCGAGAAAATTCTTTCTTTTTCTTTTTTACATTGTTACTTTTTATATGCTATAATTAGTATGAAAATAGTAGGTGACAGATTGTGGAAGAGAAAAAATAGATTAATTACTTTATATATAGAAAACAAGGTTAAAGAATTAGAAAATATGTCTATGTTTGTTTTTAAGGATAATGTACAAAAGGTTATTAATAACTTTCTTAATAGAAATGAAGATATAGAAATAATTAAAACTAAAATAGATACTATTTTTAATAACAGTATTAGTGCTTATAAAGAAAACTTAGACAAAATGGGATATACTTATGATGAAATAATGAAAGTATATGATAAAGTTGTTAAACTTAATAAAACAAGGGCTAAACTTTATTTAATGGGTGGTATAGTTCCTTATGTTCTTCTTAATGATAGAACAGGTCGTAGACATGAGAGTTTAGATTTACTTTGCGATAAGAAGGATGTTGAACAATTAAGTGAATTATTTCGTAAGGAAGACTTTATATAACCCTAAAAGAGATAGATTAACTTATACTGTTAATAATATTGATTATTGTTTTCAAGTAATTGTTGATAAAATTAAAGTTAATATATTTGTATTTGAAGAAACTGATAAAGGTATAACTGAATATACTTTTGACTGCAAGAAAAAGATTGGTAGAATTAAGAGTATAGCCGCTAAAATGAATGATTATATTATGCCTTATGTTACTTCTGATAATAAAAAATATACGACAGTATCTTTGGAGTTTGTAGTAGCGGATAAACTTCTAACTAATAGAGAAAGAGATAAAATAGATATTGAAAAAGTAAAAAAAGAATGTAATGGTATGAGTAGTGAAAAGATAAAAAAACTTCCTTTACCAGTAGTTAAAGAAGTTAGATTAATTGGTGATAATCTTGAATTTACTAGTACTATGCCAAGAATTAAACTTGATGTTCCTAAAAAGAAAAGAAGTAATGGCTTTATTAATATTGGTACGATACTTCTACTCATTGCTTATAGTGATAGCAATTGTATTAACTAATAGATAAACTTAAATAGACCTTGAAAAAGTCTATTTTTTATTTTATAATATCTAATGTGATTTATATGGAAGAACTATTTAATAAATGTAATATTTGTCCTAGAGAATGTAATGTAAATAGGAATAAGGGTGAAATTGGTTACTGCGGAGCCTCTAATAAGATTAAGATAGGTGGTTATCATTTACATATGTGGGAAGAGCCTATTATTACTGGTAAGAATGGCTCTGGTACGATATTTTTTCTTATTGTAATTTAAGATGTATTTATTGTCAAAACTATGATATTAGTATTAATAATAATGGCGAGGAAATAAGCATTGAAAGATTTAGTGATATATGCCTTTTACTTCAAGAAATGGGAGCTGAAAATATTAACTTAGTTACTCCTAGCCACTATATACCATTAATTAGAGAGGGTCTTATTATGGCTAAGAGGAAGGGACTTATTATACCAATAGTATATAATACTTCGAGGTTATGAAAAAGGTAAGTAGTTTGAAATTACTTGATGGTCTTGTTGATATTTATTTACCTGATTTTAAGTATTATGACAAAGAATTAAATAAGTATTCTAATATTAATAATTATTTTGAAATTACTAGAGAGGCTTTAAAAAGAAATGTATAGACAGGTAGGCAGACCAGTAATTAAGAAAGGTATAATGAATAAGGGGAGTTATTGTTAGGCATTTGGTATTACCTAGTCATATTGATGACTCTAAAAAGAGTTATTAAGTATTTATTTGATAACTATGGTAATAATATTTATCTTAGTATAATGAATCAGTATACTCCTATTAGAAGATGTAAATATTTAGAACTTAATAATAGAGTAAGTGAAGAAGAGTATGATGAGATTATAGATTATGCTTATGACCTTGGAGTAAGAAAATGTTTTGTACAGGATAAAGAAAGTCAAGAAGAGAGTTTTATTCCGGTATTTAAAGGAGATAGTGTTATTTAAATCTTCTGATTGTAATTTGATAAATTTTATTGCTTTTTTGTTAAATTTATCATATAATGTATATGAAAAGAGAAATTAGTCATAATAAAAATGGCTAACACCTATTTGGTAAGGTGTTCTCTTCAAACTATAGTTATCGGAGCAACCCCCTGAGGTGCCCCGATTTTTATCTATTTTCTATGGCTACCTAGCACTATTACTGCTATGGTAACAAGAATAGTTAAAGCATACGCTATAACTAATTCCATCTACTAATAACCTCCTCCCCCTAAGGTTAAGAAATTACTTTCTATCATAAAATCACCTCTCCTTCTAAAGTAAAAACCTTAGAAAAAGAAGAGAACACCATAAGTATTAACCACGCCAACATTATATACTAGTTTAAACATTATAGTCAAGATAATATGACTATTTTTTAATTATTTTTATAATATAAATATCTGTTATATTTTTTTTTTTTGTATATAGTCATGGCTTATATATGATAGATACTGCTGGTATATTGTTATTAGACTACAGGCTAATAACAACACTGAAAGACTTATAAAATAAGGCTTGAAGTGCTAAGAACATAAAAAAACATTTGACAATACTAGTATTTTTGTGGTATAATCGAAATACATTCGTTTGAACTAGGGGGAGGGTTAAAATGAAAAATAATTTTGTAATAGAATATCTAAATGAAAATGAATTTAGAAAAAAAGAACGTGCTGTTAAGAAATATAATATGCTTGCTTATAAGAAGTTAGTTTTTGATTTTTATCCATCATTTAGAGATGGTGATTTCAAGGGTATTATAGTATCAAAGAACACTAAGGATATGATTACTAAGTATGAGCTTAAGCTTCCTACTGATAGGATGTTTGCTAAAGTACATGGTGATGTTGTACTTCATTATACAGTGTATGAAAATCAAAAATTAGTAATGCTTGATACTTTAACTCCGGAGGATATTTTAACTGAGGGACATCAAAAAGAACTTTCTACTTATAAGGGAGTAATGGTATCTAAGTCTCATGCTGAGAGAGATATGTTTAAGATTAATCTTCTTAATATGTTAGATAATAAATAGGAGCACGAGTTGCTTCTTTTTAATTAATTATGATATTATGTTTTTAATAAAATAATACTGAGGTGTAATAATGAAAACTGGTAATGATGATATAGAATATATGGAAATAGTTAGTGAAATATTAAAGAATAGGGAATTTAATAAGTTAAAGGATTTCACACATCATAAAACTACTAGAATGGAGCATTCTAAGAGAGTGGCCTATTTATCGTATAGGATATGTAAGAAATTAGATTTGGATTATGTTAGTGCCGCTAGAGGGGGAATGCTTCATGATTTCTTTTTGAATAAGTATACTGCTAAAAATACTAATAAGTTAATTAGAAATCATCCTAAAATAGCAAGTACTAATGCTAAGAAACATTTTAATCTTAATAAGAAGGAAATTAATATTATTGAGAGTCATATGTTTCCGTTGGTTGTTAAGATTAAAACCTAAGTATAAGGAAAGTTATGTTGTTGCTTTTGCTGATAAACTTGTTTGGGGATATGAAAAGTTTGTTAGATACTGCAAGGAAATTAGTTTTGAACTGGGTAAATCTTATATATATTTATCTAGAGATATATAATTAAAAGAGCATAAAATGGGTATAAAATAATTTTGTGCTTTTTTTTGTATTTTTTGGTAAAAAAATGTATAAATATGTTATACTAATATTAAGAGAAAATGGAGTGATAAAATGGGTGAAAAAAAGAAGAAGAAAAAAAAGAAGAGTTAATCCAGTAAAGGTAGGTATTACAATTGGTATTTCTGCTATTATTGTGGTGTTAGCGGTGTTACTACTTGGAAAAGGTAAAGATATTATTAATAAGGAAGCTATGTATTTGGCTTCTAGTGATAAGGTGGTAAAACTTTATATTCAGGATGATGATGGTAATCTTAAGGAAGATAAGGACTTGGTAAGAGGTACTAAAGTAAGTAGTTATAAGGATAGGTCTGTTACTAAGGATAATAAGTCTTATACAAAGATTGATTATGATAAGAGTATTTATTATGTTGACAGTGGTAGTTTAGTTAAGGATGCGAAGAGTGCTGTCTTAGAAAAGGTTAAGTATGTTAGAACTTCTGTTACGGTATATCAAAATAGTGAGGACTCGAAGATTGAATCTTTTTTATTAAGAAGGGTAATAAAATTGATGTAACTGATTATGATAAACTTCTTGAAGATGGCTCTGTTAATATGTATAAGATTAAGAATGATAATACTGAAGGCTGGGTGTATGGTAAGTATTTGGTTAATGATGAAGAGACCGCTAATGAGGTGTATAATGAGAACTCTGTTTATGATACACATAAGGACCGTAAGTATGGCTTGAGAGAGTTATATGGTGGTAAGGCTTCTACTTTGGATTATTATCCTTATGAGAGAGTGGAATTTGAGAATAATAAGCTTCTTAAAAAGTGCCAAGGCAATGTATTTGAATGCTGGAACTATTATTGGTTCTATTGATAGTTATTTGAAGATTGCTAAGGAAAATGGTGTTAATGCAATAGTTGTTGATATTAAAGATGGAGCGCTTGCATATAGTTCTGAGGTGGCTAAAGAGATATCTCCAACAGCTTATAAAACTGCGATTAATGATAATAGTTTATATAAAGCCGCTATTGATAAGATTAAAGAAGCCGGTATATATGCTATTGGTAGAATAGTGGTATTTAATGATACGCATTATGCTAAGGATCATCCGGAGGACTGTATTAATTCTACTGGATGGCCATCTGCTTATAGTAGGAATGTGTGGTATTATAATGTGGAACTTGCCAAAGAGGCCGCTAGAGAAATGGGCTTTAATGAGATACAATTTGATTATGTTAGATTTCCAGAGAATGCTTATAATTTGTCAGTAGCAAAGGCTGACTTTAAAAATAAATATGATGAGGAAAAAGGCTGAGGCTGTACAGAATTTTTCTATTCTATGCTACTGATCAGATACATATAAATAAAGAGGGTATATATTTATCTGTTGATGTCTTTGGGGAATGTTCTAGAGAATATGTAACGGCTTATGGTCAGTATTGGCCTGCGATTTCTAATATTGTTGATGCTATTAGTTCAATGCCTTATACGGACCATTTTGGCAGAAGTGTTGATACTTGACTAATGCTTATCAAACTGTATATAATTGGGCTAAGGGGGCTAGTGCAAGACAAAAAGAGATTCCTACGCCGGCTGTTGCTAGAACATGGATAACGGCTTATGATACGCCTTATTGGAATCCTAAGGTTATTTATAATGCTAGTAAGATTGAAGATCAGGTAAGGGCATTATATGATGCTGGATTGGATGGCGGATTTATTACTTGGAATTCAGCCTCTAGTTTGGCTAAGTATGAACAGATTAAGAGTGCATTTGCAAAGAATTATGGATAGGAGATATTATGAAATTTATTGAGGTTGAAAATAATAAGTATGAACTTATAAATAATTATAAAGATGGGTTTGATTTTGAATGAGTTTACTAGTCATTATACTGATTTCTTTAGTGATTATGATTATATAGTAGGGGATATTGCTTATGGTAAACTTAGGTTAAAGGGCTTCTATGAAGAGACTAATAAGAAGGCTAAAAATATTAATAATTATAAGTATTTGGATAAGTATCTGACAGATAACTGTGCAGTGGACTGCAAATACTTTGTGTTAAAGAGAGTTACTGGCAAATAGTGATATATTAGAAAATAGGCTGTGAATGGCTTATTTTCTTTATTTTTTTTTGGTTAACTATTAATTAACAAAAATAATATTATCACTTTAAATTCACTGATGTTTATTTTTGTATGGTAATGTATTTGTGTTTGTGTTATTCTAAATAAGTCAACTTTATTAGGTGATGATAGGAAAGGGATACATGATGCAAAAAAGAAAATAAAATTTGGCAGTAGTAAAAAAGTATAATTCTATCTATTAAAAAGAATAAATTAATTAAACAAACGAAAAAGATAAATATTGGTAATAGTTTGCTTATATTTAAAATTATTGAAAGTGGGATACTTGACTCTAGTATAAAGAAAATTGGTGGTGTTCCTATATATAGTAATAACAAACCGGTGCTAAAAAAAGATTATGTTGATAGTTATAATCATTATGTTTATGTGCTCGATAATTTTATTCATTATTTTTATGACAATTTTAATTATAATATTGATTCTGGGTATGAAATAATTGCAGCTTGCTTAAAGAATAATAGTGATATTTTGCTTTGTAATAAGTATGTGTTTGACAATGATAATATTAAATACTATAGAAGAGAATATGATAAAATTATTGTTAGTAATTTTTATTATAATATTTGTACTTTTAAGGAAGAACTAAATGAATATTTTGAGGATTTTCTCTGTAAAGGTTGATAAACTGAATATTGATGATGCGAATGATATTGAAAAAACTTTTGAATATACTTAAAGTTATATATTTGTACAATAATGATAAACATGTTGTTTTTATCTCTATTTAATAAGGTTACTATGGATACATATAAGTTTTATTTGGATGGCTTTGAGTTTATGTTTTATTCTTATTTTAATATGAGGAAAAGTAAAAACTAACCATTTGAAAAAAGTGGTTAGTTTTTTTAATTTTTGTTTTAGTGTCATAATGTAAAAAAAGCCTTATTTTATAAGGCTTTTTGTATTTAAAGTGGTGCCCCGTTGGAGATTCGAACTCCAGACCCTTTGATTAAAAGTCAAATGCTCTACCGACTGAGCTAACGGAGCAAAATTGATTGGTTGCCTCGGCAAGATTCGAACTTACGAGTGCCACAGTCAAAGTGTGGTGCCTTACCGCTTGGCTACGGGGCATTCAATAACCAAGTGGTGGAGGGACATGGATTTGAACCATGGAACCCGAAGGAACAGATTTACAGTCTGCCGCGTTTGACCACTTCGCTATCCCTCCAAAAAAAATGGTGCCGAAAACAGGAATTGAACCCGTAACCTACTGATTACAAGTCAGTTGCTCTACCAATTGAGCTATTTCGGCATAAATAAATGGTGGACGATATAGGACTCGAACCTATGACCCCTTGCTTGTAAGGCAAGTGCTCTAACCAACTGAGCTAATCGCCCATATCATCTCTGGACATTCAATAATATACCATTTATTTATGGCGCTTGTCAAGAGATTTGGCAACATTTTTTACATTTTTTACATTTTATTAGTAATTTCTTTTATTTTTTTTCTGTTATCCATATTTCTAAATTATCTTTTTAGAGGTTTAAAACCATTTTTGGTTTCTTCCATTCTTTCTAGTTTTGAACCATCATTTTTATAGTCTATATCTTTTTATACTAAGTTTCAGATGATTATCTTCATTATCAACATCAACAACTTTGGCATATATTTCATCGCCAATTTTTACATAGTCATTTACATTTTTTACGTAACCATAAGATATTTCAGAAATATGAATTAGTCCTTCATAGTTATCAGTTTGGGCAAAAAACACCATATTTTTGAATCCCTGTTACTATGACTTTGACCACATCTTCTTTCTCTATTTTTTTTTCATATTTCTTCCTCACTGGCATTATTATAGCACTTTTTCTTTATTTTTTAGAATATATTATTGTTTTTTTTATAAAAAAAATATATAATAATTGTGGTGAGAAAAAATTATGGATAATAAAGAAATTGAAAAAAAATATGTGAAGTACTAGATAAAATAAGACCTTATTTAGAAAATGATGGTGGTTCTGTTAAGTTTAATAGATATGAAAATGGAGTTGCTTATGTAACATTAGTAGGTGCTTGTTCAAATTGTCCTTTGGCCTCTGTTACATTAGAGGATGGTATTGAATCTGCTTTAATAAATGAAATACCTGAAGTTGTTAAGGTTGTAAATGAGGATTAGGTCCTCTTTTTTTTTAACCATTCAATTGTTGGTATATCATAATGTTTTCTTAGGTATAAATAAATATTATATAAATATACTTCATAATCGTTTATTCTACTTATTATTTTATTTAGTTCTTTTTTTCTTCTTTTTTTTATTACTTATTATTTCATCATATAAGATACAATAAAAACTTGGGTATAATATTCTACAAAATAATATTCTTATTCCATAAAGTGAGTAATAATTGTAATAAAAATATTCATTTAATTCTTTAAATATATTTTTTTATTATTACTCCAAAAAAAGAGAATTTTATGTATTCTGCAACATCTCTGGCTTTATGATCTAATATTAAGTTAGAAGGATCGGTTAGGGATAATACTATATTATTGTGGGATATAACTTTTTGATCAGTAATGGTTGGTTTTAATTCTAGTTTGGTATTTACTAAATAAGATATAGCATTTTCAGCCATACCTATAAAATAATCAAATGATTCTCTTATTAAGGGATATTTTTTTTTTTTTTTCATTTTCTCTTACTTGCAGTTCGTAGTAATCTATTTTGCTTTCCCATAATAATTCCCATTTATTTCTTTCTAAAGATGTTTATATTTATGTTTGATAGGGCCATGTTTGATATTAATGGTAATGATAATTTTACTTTGGTTTTATTTAATATTAGAATATAATAGGTATCGTTTACCTTGGTTAAGGGATTATTATATTTATTTGGTATTATACTATCTATATTTAATTTATTTGAAATAATGGTATTTAGTTTATATATATCATAACTTTTATCTATATTATCTGTGTATGGTTTGAAAGTAAAGTGATTATTATTTAAATCAAAATGATAGACGTCATTATTATTATGCAGTTCATCTATTCTTAAGTTATAGTAATATTCTATTATATTTTTTCATAATATCCCTCAATAATATTTTATTATTTTAAATTAAAATATAGACTAAAAATGATAAATATGTTACAATTAGGTATAGATGAGGATAAGAAATGAAAAAAACAATTAAGAATTATAGATTAGAGGGTAGAAAGGTTATTATAAGATGCGATTTTAATGTGCCTTTGAATAGTAAAAATAAAAATAACTGATTATACTAGAATAAAAAGCTAACTTAAAGACTATTAGGTATGCTGTTATGAAAGGGGGCTAAGGTTATTTTACTTTCACATTTGGGTAAAGTAAAAAATGATTTAGATAGAAAAAGTAATAGTTTGTATCCGGTAGCAGTAGCTTTATCTAGATATTTAAATAAAGATGTTAAGTTTTCTCCTGATACTAGAGGATATAGGCTAGAGAAGATGATAGATGAACTTAATAATGGTGATGTTTTACTAGTAGAAAATACTAGATTTGAGGATATATGTGGTAAAAAAAAGAATCAAACTGTGATGAAGAATTATCTAAATACTGGGCATCACTAGGTGATATTCTTTATTGAAGATGCTTATGGTTCTTGTCATAGGAAGCATGCTTCTGTTACAGGGATACCTAAGTATTTACCTAGTGGTATTGGTTTTTTAATTGAAAATGAATTAAATAAGATTGATATGGTTTTGAATAGTGATACTCATCCATTTATTATTGTAGTAATGGGTGGTAAAAAAGTAGATGATAAGATAGTACTTATTGAAAAACTTTTGGAGAAATGTGATAAGCTTTTGGTAGGTGGAGCAATGTCTTTTACTTTCCTAAAGGCTATGGGATATAATGTTGGTAAATCGATCGTCAGTGATGAACATATTCCTTTTTGTAAGAAAATGTTAGAAAAATATTCAAATAAGATTGTATTACCGGAAGATTTTATTACTGAAAAGGATGATGTACTTGGTAATACTATGATAGAGCATTTTGAAGATGATGATATTGGATATGATATAGGTTCTAAAACAGTTAATAAGTTTAAAAAGATACTTAGTACCGCTAAAAGAGTAATATTAAATGGTCCTATGGGAATGTTTGAAGAAGGCAGATTTAGTAATGGTACTTATTTGATTATGAAACAGCTTAGTGAAATTAAGGCTAAAACTATTGTTGGTGGTGGAGATACAGCTGCAGCAGTTAATAAACTTGGCTTTGAAAAGAAATTTTATCATGTTTCTACTGGTGGTGGTGCAACTATGAAATATCTAGAAGATGGTAAACTGATTGGAATTGAAGTGATTGATGATGAAAAAAAAATAAGCTTACTATATATTTGACATTTGTTATAATATTGTTTGTATGTGTATTATATATTTCTTTTTGAAAGATGATTATAAAGATATCTTGAACGCACTTGATAATGTTAATATATTGTTTCTTTTGATAGAGTATTTTTTATGTTTCTATCTAAGTATTTTCTTGAGAAACATTATATTTTTTGACAAAAAAAGAAAAGTCTGATATTAAAATAAAAGATATGGTACTTATTGAACTTATTTATCCCTTTTTTGCGGGTATTACTCCTAGTTCATTAGGTGGTGAGTCTTTTGAAATATTATATATGAGAGACTGTGGTATTTCTGTTGGTAAGGGATCTAATATTACTATACAAAAGTTTATTACTTATCAGATATCACTACTTATTATTAATACGATGGGCAGTAATTTTAAACTTGTTTATTAGGGTTGTACCTCTTAATAGTTTTGTCTTTTCTTTTGTAGTTATTAATTTCTTGGTAAATGGTTTTTTTTACTTGGCTTCTTTTTTTCTTGGTAGCCTACAATAAGAAGTTTAATCATTTTATTATGAAGAAGGGACTACAGATAGGTCATAAACTTCATTTTGTTAGAAATATTGATAAGACTAGAGATAGGCTAGATAATTATTTAAAAAACTTTGATGAGGGTGTTGAAAAGTTAAAACATGATAAGAAGTTATTTTTTTAAGGTAATTGGTATTCAAATGTTATCATTCTTATTTTATATGTTAGCGGCTTATCCAGTAGCGGTATCTATGGGTATTACTAGTATTAGTGCAGTTAAGATGTTTATTTTGTCTACTTATGTTAAGATGCTTAGTCTTATATTTATTACTCCTGGTAATAGTGGGGCAGCAGAATATAACTTTGTGTATTTATTTACTGGTCTTATATCTGAATCTGATATAATGGCATATATGTTGATGTGGAGACTTGTTACTTATTATATCCCTCTTATTGTAGGTGGTTTAATTGCAATTACGTGGAAGAAGGTGAAACATAATTATGAATAAATTAGTTGTTCTTAATCATAAGATGAGTCTTTTATATGATGATTTATATAGTTATATAGAGATGATTAATAATATTGAAACTGATTGTGATATTGTTGTATGTCCATCTAATATTTATTTAGAGGCATTCTTAAATAATTCTGATTATGCTATTGGATGTCAGAATATTAATTATAACTTAGATGTTAATAATACTGGTGAGATATCTACTGATCAGATAAGAGCTCTTGGAGTAGATTATGTTATTATAGGACATAATGAGAGAGTAGAAAAGTATCATGAAAATAAGAGTATTGTTAATATGAAACTTATTGCGGCTTTAGAGGCGAATATATTACCAATTCTTTGTTTTGGTGAGAATATTGATGAGGATTATAAAGTTGGCTATTCCTAAAATACTTGATTCTTATTTAAAAGATGTTCTTAATATTGATTTTATTACTTTTGCTTATGAACCTGTTTATGCTATTGGTACTGGAACACTTCCAAGTGTTGATAGAATTAAGGAAGTAACTGATTTTATTAGTAAATATATTGAAGATAAATATCATAAGAAACCTAGCATTATATATGGTGGTAGTGTTGATAGTAGTAATGTTGATAATATTATTAATATAGAAGGGCTATCTGGTGTTATGATAGGAGCTAAATCATCGAATATAAAGGAAGCACAAAAAAATATTTAAAAATATATAGAGAAGTACTTAATAAGATATTTCTCTATTTTTCTTTGGTTTATAGTATAATTCGACATATTTTTCGTTTTTGATGCAGTACAATGATAATGTAAGAAAGAAGGTATAAAGAAAATGGAAAAAATAAGAGTTTTAATGATTGATGATAATGTTAATTTAGTAGAGATGGTTAAGGATTACTTTGAGAAATCATCCTAAGATTGAAATTGTCGGTAGTGCTAATGATGGAATGGAAGGTTTGAATATTATTAAGGAGGGTAAACTTAAATATGACCTTATTGTACTAGATTTGATTATGCCAAAGAAAGATGGTATTGGTGTTCTTAAGGAACTTAAGAATTCTAATATTGCTTCTAATGTGATTGTGGCTACTTCTTATAATGCTCCTGATACGATAAGGAAGGTTAGTGAATATGGAGCTAACTATTATATACTTAAGCCTTTTGAACTTACTGACTTAGAAGAGAAGATACTAGATACTTTTAATACTAATAAGAGTAAGAGTATTAATCTTATTAGTAATAATCTGCAGATATCTATTAGTAAGATGTTACATGAACTTGGTATGCCATCACATATTAAGGGGTATCAATATATTAGAGAGGCTATTTCAATGGTATATGATAATCCGGAGATAGTAGGAGGAATTACTAAAGAATTATATCCTACTTTGGCTGGTAAGTTTGATACTACTGTGTCTAGAGTTGAAAGGGCTATTAGGCACGCTATTGAAGTATCTTGGAATAGAGGTGACTGGGATTTGATGGAAGAGGTATTTGGACATAGTGTGGATATTGATAAGGCTAAACCTACTAATTCGGAGTTTATTGTTACGGTGGCGGATAAACTTAGACTAGAGTATGTTAGAATAATAAAAGAAAAGACAGTGATTGTCTTTTCTTAATAACCTAATACTTTTTCTAAACTTTCGTCATTATCTATGTATTCTTGTACTTTGATTATACGATATTTCTTTTTGGTATCTCTAATTATTACTTCTTTGATACCGGAATTGATGATCATTCTTTTGCATAGAGCACAAGGATTAGCGTTTTCAACATAGGTATGGTCTTTATAGTTTATTCCTACTAGATATAGAGTGGAATCTATTGTATCTCTTCTTGATGCACTGATAATGGCATTCTGCTCGGCATGAACACTACGACATAGTTCGTATCTTTCTCCTCTTGGGATATTTAATTTTTCTCTTGTGCAATAGCCAAGATCGCAGCAGTTTTTTCTTCCACGTGGGGCCCCAACATAGCCTGTTGATATTATTTCATCATTTTTGACAATGATGGCTCCAAAGTTTCTTCTTAGACATGTTCCCCTTTCAACAACGGTTTCAGCAATGTCTAAGTAGTAATTTATTTTATCTATTCTTTCCATAATACACCTCTTATAAAGATTATATCAAATAAAGTGTAAACTTGGAATAAAAACTATTCTTTTTCATAATTTGTGTTATATTATAGGTGTAAGTAAGGAGAATTAATATGGATAATGAGAATAAACCTATAATGGAGACTGAACCTTTTTGATTATAAGGAGGATAATGGTGATATGAAAATGAAACTTAATAGAAGTAATGATGATAATAAGAAGAAAATTATTATGTATGTTGTTATAGGAGTAGTAGTACTTATTTTGATTTTGGTTATGATTTATATTATTCTTGGTAAGCATAAGAAGAATAATACTACTGATAATAAGAAGAATGATGTTGATATTGTAAATAAGAATGAGGATAAAGATAAGGATACTAATAAGAGTAATATGGGATATGTATCTTGTGATGATAATACTTCTCTTCTTAATGTGAGAAATTCTACTAGTGGGGATATTATTGATGGGTTATCCTGTTATAAGGAAGTTACTATTGAAGAGGAACTACCTGGTACGGATAATTGTAAGAAGTGGTATAAGGTTAGTTATGTGAAGAGGGGCAGTAATTATACTGGGTATGCTTGTGGTACTTATATTAAGGTAGAAGATATAGATAAGAATACTATTAAGACTGCTAAAGAGGTTATTGATAAGGCTAATAATTATTATGATAATAGTGTTCTTAAGGCTTACTGTGGTGAGAATCCTGGGGAGACTAAGACTATTGAATATAATGAGAATGGTAATAGTTTTAAGGGGTATTATGTTAAGTCTGAGTATAAGAATCTTGAGGAGTTAAAGAAACATTTACTTACTTTCTTAGATGAATCGCTTATTAAGACAGAACTTAAACTTTCGGATATTAATAATAAGAGAATGTATGATGACTACTATGAGATTGATGGTAATTTATATTGTAGGAATTATTCTGGTAAGGGATGGCTTACTAGATATACTGGTAACTATGATATTGAGATTATTAATAGTAGTGATAGTAGGATATCTGGTAATATTGTTTATGAATACTTAACTGAAGAGAGTAGTTGTGATGTTAAGAACTTATCTAAGTGTAGTAATTCTAATTTTAAATATGAACTTGGGAAGTTTAATATTGATAAAGTAGATAATAATTATGTTGTTACTAAGATAGACTTTCATGAATAAAAATGTAAAATATATCAAAAAATACTTGATATATTTTTTATTTTATGGTATTATAAATAACCAAGGAAGTGATGCACATCTACAATTAATTTTTAATTAGTTAGTATGTGCTTTTTTGTTTATTTGGAGGTCATCTTATGATTGAGACTAATTTACCGATATTGTACTTAAGAGAAGTAGTATTACTTCCATTTAATGAAATTAGATTAGAGTTTACTGAAGATAAAGGAAAAAGAATATTCTTGATATTTCTATGAAGAATTATGATAGTAATATTCTGCTTATTAATTTGGCTGATCCTCTTGAGGAGGCACCTCTAATTAATGATTTATCTAATGTTGGTATTTTGGCTAAGATTAAATCTAAGATAGATCTTCCTAATGGGATAACAAGAGTGGTATTAAAGGGTATTGATAGGGTTACGATATCTAGTTATGTTGAGGATACTACAGTATTATCGGCTTTTGTTGTTCCTACTAAAGAATATGATTATAATGAGGTAGAGGCTGCTGCTTTAAAGAGAGTTTTATATCGTAAATTGGATGAGTATATTGATATTTCTCCTTATATGTCTAATACTGTTCTTGGTAGAATTAATGATGTTAAGAATATTAGTAAGTTATCTGATATTATAGTGGCAGAACTTCCTTTGGAATATAAGGATTTGATTAAGTATATAGAGATTACTAATCCGATGGTTAGGATTAAGAATATTATTGAGGATTTGTCTAAAGAGATTGAGACAGTTAGATTAGAGAATGAAATTGAAGATAATTTGAAGGTTAAGCTAGAAGAAGAACAAAGAGAATATATGCTTAGAGAGAAGATTAAACTTATTAAAGAAGAACTTGGGGAGGCTGATTTAAAAGAAGAGGATATTAATAAGATTAGAAATAAGATGAATAGTCTTGATTTACCTGAAACCATTATTAAGAGACTTAATGAAGAGATTGATAGATATTCTCTTACTAGTAGTTCTTCTCCTGAGGTTACCACTATTAGGAGTTATATTGATTGGCTTTTGGCATTACCTTGGAATAATGAGAGTAAGGATATTACGGATATTAAGAAGATCGAGAGTACTTTGGATGAATCGCATTTTGGTCTTGATAGTGTTAAGAAGAGAATTCTTTTTGAGTTTATAGCGGTTAAGAAGAAGACTAATACTGCTAATAGTCCAATACTTTGTTTGGTTGGGCCCCGGGTGTTGGTAAGACATCGCTTGCTAGTTCTATTGCTAGAGCACTTGGTAAGGAGTTTGTTAAGGTATCTTTGGGTGGTATTAATGATGAGGCTGAGATACTTGGTCATAGGAGAACTTATGTAGGGGGCTTCGCCAGGTAAGATTATTCAGCAAATGAAGAAGGCTAAGACTTCTAATCCGGTATTTTTGATTGATGAGGTTGATAAGATTACTAAGGATTATAAGGGAGACCCAGCGTCAGCGTTACTTGAGATACTTGATAAGTCACAGAATAATAAGTTTTGTGATAATTATATAGAAGAAGAGTTTGATTTGAGTAAGGTACTCTTTATACTTACTGCGAATAATATTGAGAAAGTACCGGCTCCTTTACTTGATAGACTAGAGATTATTGAGTTATCTAGTTATACAATATATGAAAAACTTAATATTGCTAAATATCATTTAATTCCTGATTTACTTGAGGATTACAAAGTAAAGGGTATTAAGTTTACTGATGAGGTTATTGAAAAGATTATTACTTCTTATACTAAAGAGGCGGGGGCTAGAGATTTATATAGACAAATTGATTCGGTAATTAGAAAGGTTATTATATCTAGAGATAGGAATAGTAGGGTAGATGTTACTCCTTCGGATATTGAGGTGTATTTAGGACCTTCTAAATATAATAATATGGCTAATGAAGAGACTAATAAGACTGGTATTGTTAATGGGCTTGCTTATACTCCTTATGGTGGTACTATTCTTAAGGTTACTTGTACTTTGTATCCTGGTCATGGTAATGTTACTTTGACTGGGGCTTTAGGAGATGTTATTAAGGAGAGTATTTATATTGCTCTTAGTTATATTAAGGCTAATAATACTAAGTTTAAGATTGATTATAAGATATTTGAAGAAGTAGATTTTCACTTTCATATTGAAGAAGGGGCTGTTCCTAAAGATGGTCCTTCTGCGGGTATTACTATTGTTACTGCTATACTTAGTTTACTTAAGAATAGGGTTATTGATAATAAGATATCTATGACTGGTGAGATTACTTTAAGAGGTAAGATACTTCCTGTTGGAGGTCTTAAAGAGAAACTTATATCTGCTGTTACTAATGGTATTACTACTGTTTATTTACCTTTGGAGTTATCTAAAGAACTTATATTACTTCCTAGTGAGGTTAAGGATAGACTTGATATAGTCTTAGTAGAAGACTATGAGGATGTATATAAGAGATTATTTAAGTAATCCTCTTAAGCCTTATAAATAAGTCTTAAGAGGCATAAGTGAGCCTAAGGTCTCACTTATGAAAATATTTTGGTATAAAAATAAATAGGAGCTAGTTTAATTACTTAGTTCCTATTTTATTTATTCTATAAAAGTTTATGGATGGTTTATTAAATAACCTAAAGTTTATATTTGATTCTCCTAGTCCACTAGAAATATAGAGATTGGTATTATTTACTTTATAATAATTATTATAGTATTTTTTTTACTACCTTCAGGTAGTAATAGTTTCTTTTATATATGGTATATTTATTTGTCCATTATGAGAGTGTCCTGCTAATACTAGGTTTGTATTATTATATTTAGAAGTTATTGTATCTATATAATCTGGTTCATGTACTAGTATTATTTTATAATTTATATCTTCATTCTCAGTAAAGTAATTCATTACTTTATCTATATCAGGATTATTACTTAGTCCTCCTATGAATAACTTGTTATTATTATTTCCATATATTACATCATAACTATTATCTAATAGAGTAAAGTTACTACTTATATATATATCTTTAATAGTATCTTCTACTTTAATATCATGTTCTCCTAGTACGGAGTATTTACCATATTTACTTTTAATACTAGTAAGTAATTCTTTTAAATTACTTATATCTTTATCATTTGGTTTATAATCTTAATCTATTAAATCTCCGGTAAAAATACTACGATATCGGGATTTAATAGATTTATTTCTTCTATTATACTTTGAGTGGTTTCTTTATTTGTTATTCTAAGATAATGTAAATCACTAAAGTGAACTATTTTTAGTCCATCAAAACTATCATCAATAGTGGTTTCAATTTGGTATTCTTTAGTTATTAATCCTCTTGTACCTCCATATCTAGCATATATTATGAGTAATGATAGTATTAATATTATTATTAATAAGAATCTTATTAGCTTTTTCATAATGATGCTCCTAATAGGACTAGTAGGGTAGCTAGAAGATTATGGATACTATGCATAGTAATTGATGAGAAGATGTTATCTGTCTTATAATATAATAGAGCAAAGGCTATACCTAAGGCTGAGTATGGTATTAAATATATGATATCATTAAATGTTTCTATATAACTAGCAACATGTAATAAACCAAATATAAAACCACTCATGATAACAAATACCCATTTACTTGGAAATATTTCTTTAAAACTTTTTCGGAATGTTAATTCTTCATTAATTGGAGCACATATAGCGGCATCAAATGTCATAAGTAGCGGTAATGTTACTAGATAATTTCTTACTGTTTCTTCATTACCCGCTAATTGTTTATTTAGAACAAAGGTTATGAATAGATTACTTATGTACATTACCGCAAGACCTGCTAGCCAATATTTAAATGATGTTTCAAAGTTCTTTTTAAAGTTTTTGAAATAGGATTTTAAATCTTTAAAGAAATCTTTTTCTATATATTGTAATTAATATTATACTTAATGTTAAACTTGATATAGTATAATAGATTACATAATCTTTACTAGTTATATTATTTATATCTACATTGAATATAATAAATATTACTGATGGCCATAGGAGCATTAATATTAGTACTCAGTACTTTTTAATATATTTAATAATTTTTGTTTCATTTTTTATTATCACCTTCTTCTATATTATAACAATTATTTTTTTGAATTAATCTATATTATGTAGATTTTTCTCTTTAATTTGATAAAATATATATCTACTGGAGGTTATTATGGAATATATTGATAAACAAAGAAAAGATTATTTATCTTGGGACGAGTTTTTTATGGGAGTAGCTATTTTGGCTTCAGAAAGAAGCAAGGATCCTAATACACAAGTTGGGGCCTGTATAGTAAGCGCGGATAATAGAATATTATCTGTTGGTTATAATGGTACTCCTAATGGGTATGAAGATAGATTTTTCCCTTGGGATAGAGAAGGTGATGAACTTAATACTAAGTATATGTATGTTGTTCATGCTGAGAGAAATGCTATTCTTAATTATAGGGGGGTAATATAAAGGATTTTTGATGGGGCTAAGTTATATGTTACTTTGTTTCCCTGCAACGAATGTGCTAAAGAAGTAATACAAGTAGGGATAAAAGATATTATTTATTTGGATGATAAGTATGCAAGAAGTAATGGAGTAATGGCTGCAAAGAGAATGCTTGATGTATGTGATGTTAATTATTCCAAAATTAAAATTTGATAAAAGTAAAATAAAGGTGTTAGAAAGATAAGATTCGACATCTTTTTTATTTTTTTTTTCATATAATTAAAATGAGGTGAAAAATGAAGAAGGTTTATTTAGGTATCGATATTGGTAGTATATCTACTAAAGGGGTTATTATTGATGAAGATAATAAGATACTAGCTAGTTCTTATTTGTATACGGAAGGTAGTCCTATTACTGCGAGTAAAAGGGTAGTTAGAGAACTTAAGAGTAAGATTAATCTTAGTGAATATAAAGTGGTTGGAGTTGGCACTACAGGATCAGCGAGAAAAACTTATTGGAACTATACTTGGGGCTAATGTTATTAAGAATGAGATTACTGCTCATGCTATTGGAACAATGAGTATTTATCCGGAAGTTAGAACGATATTTGAAATAGGAGGACAGGATTCTAAGATTATTCTTATTGATAATGGTATTGTTACTGATTATGCTATGAATACTTTATGTGCTGCTGGTACTGGATCTTTTTTTTGTCTAGTCAGGCTAAGAGACTTGGTATTCCAATAGAGGAGTTTGGTAATATTGCCATTACTAGTAGGAAACCAACAAAGATAGCTGCTAGATGTACTGTTTTTGCAGAATCGGATTTGGTTCATAAATCACAAATAGGACATAAAAAGAAGATATAATAGCAGGTCTTTGTGAAGCTGTTGTTAATAATTATTTGAATAATGTTGGTAAAGGTAAAAAAAAAACAGTGGCTCCAATTGTATTTCAAGGCGGGGTATCAAAAAATATTGGGGTAGTAAAGGCTTTTGAGGATATTACTGGGGAGAAGATTTATGTAGATAATAATTCTCATTTAATGGGTGCTCTAGGAGTAGCTATACTATCTAAGAAACAGAAGGAAATTGAGTTTTCTTTTGATATTGAAGATGTTATTTATGAGACTAAGGGTACTGAGTGTAGAGGCTGCTCTAACAACTGTGAAATAATTGAGGTACTAAGAGATAAAAGGGTAATCGATGCTTGGGGTAATAGATGTCCTAAAGGGGAACTTGTTCACAAATAGGTATAGATATCATATTATATATGGGAGGACTTAATTATGTATGGTATTTATAAAATACAAAATGGTGATACACTAGATAGTTTAGCAAAAAGGTATGGGGTATCGCCTGAGATATTGAAAAAACTTAAATCAAAATAGTAACTTTGCAGTAGGAAGTAATATTATTGTTCCTACGATGAATGAGTATTTTGAAGTTTATACTATTGAAAAAAAGGAGATAATTTATATAATATTGCAAGGAGATATAATACTGATTATAATTTATTGGCATTACTTAATGGCATTAATGTAGATGATTATATTTATCCTAATACGACTATATTGGTACCTAAGAGAGATGTTAAGTATTATATAACTAAGGATAATGATACTTTACTTTCTGTTAATAGATTACTTGGTGGTAATATTAATAAATTTCTTAGTCAAAACAATAATATTTATTTAGAAGAGGGTCAATTGATTGTATATAAAGATTAAAACTATAAGAAATTATAGTTTTTATTGTTTAATGGATATAAAAAAAATAAAAGTCAATAATTGACTATTACTTAAACTAGCATATAATGCTAGTTTTAATTAGTACCTATGGATATTTTTTTTTATTTTCTGTTATGGAAGAAAGGGATGATGATATGCTGAAAAAACTATCTGTAAAAGGGGGGTTAGTAAGTGAAATTAGTTCTTGCTTTTGCATGAACTACTCTAATTGTACTGTTTTAATAGACAGTTGCAATCGTAGATAGAAAAAAAAGGGCACCCAGGGGGTGCTCTATATATTTTTATAGAGAGAAACACCTTATGAAAATAGGTGTTAACCATTTTTATTATGGTTATATTTTCTCTTCGTATATATATTATATAATATTTTGGTAAAAAATGCAATGGATATGGTTGAAAATGTATATTGCTGTACAATTGTTTTGTACCTTAAAATCTTATAAAACCTTTGCCTTATAGGGCTTTATAAAGATATTAAAAAAATAGTCATGTTTTCCTTGACTACGATATTCAAATTAGTATATAATGTTGGCGTGGTTAATACTTATGGTGTTCTCTTCTTTTTCTAAGGTTTTTACTTTGGAAGGAGAGGTGATTTTATGATAGAAAGTAATTTCTTAACCTTAGGGGAGGAGGTTATTAGTAAATGGAATTAGTTATAGCGTATGCTTTAACTATTCTTGTTACCATAGCAGTAATAGTGCTAGGTAGCCATAGAAAATAGATTGAAAAAATCAGAGCGCCTCAGGGGGTCGTTCTGATAACTATAGTTTGAAGAGAACACCTCGCAAATAGGTGTTAACCATTTTTATTATGGTTATTTTTTCTCTCTGTATACATTATATGCTATTTTTAATAAAAAATCAATAATATTTACAAATTATAGACTACTTGTAGGCTATAATTTGCCAAGAAAGACTTTGGCTTTCTTGGAAAGGAAAAAGTATTGATATAATTATAGTTTTATTGTATAATTTTATTATGATAGGAGGATTTGAATATGATACTTAAAAGGCCTTATGCATTTTTAATAAAACATTTTAGATTAATACATTTAATATTATTTGCTCTACTGGCAGTTATTACATATAATGCTAGTACAGTACTTAATTTTTTTAAAGATTATATAACCGCTAATGGGAATATGGAGATATTATCTTCTAATTATATTAATGTATTTATATATATAGCTCCAATTATTATTATTGGACTATCCATTTTGATATTTTATCTTATGAAATATAAAGATAAACCTAGGTTATACTATATTATTTTAATTATAGTTAGTATACTTTGTACAGGAGTATATACTTATTTATATTTAAATATTAGGTCTTTAGAAACTACTACTGTTAGTGCTAGAATAATTAGATTATATAGAGATATAGCAAGATCTAACTTTTATGTATTATTTGTTATGTGTATACCTACTTTAATAAGAGGACTTGGATTTTGATATTAAGAAGTTTAATTTTAGTAAGGATTTAAAAAGAATTAAATTTAAGTGAAGAAGATAGTGCTGAGGTAGAAGTTAGTATAGATGTATCTAGTAATGGTCTAAAAAGAGAACTGGTAGAAGAACTCTTAGAGAACTTAAATATTATTATGTAGAAAATAAATTCTTTATTAATATAATTCTTGGTACTTTAATACTTATTTTAGTTATGGTATTTCCTTTTAATAAATATGTTGTAAATAGAAATTTAAAAAGAAGGTGAAGTACTTGGTACTAGTGCATTTAATATTAAGGTTACTGATAGTTATTTAACTGATAGAAAGAGAATTAGTAAAGATAATAGTTATGTAATACTTAAGATTAGTGTAATTAGTAAGGTAAATAAATATTCTTTAGATTTAGATCATTTTGTTTTAGAAGGCAAAAACAATAAGTATGTTCCAAGTCAAAAGTTTTATTTATATTTTAATGACATTGGAACGGGATATAGGAATAATATATTAGATACTACTAGTTATAAAGATTATATTTTAGTATTTAATATAAATAATATTGATAAAGATTCTAATTTTATATTTAGATATGTAGATAATGATAGGGGGGATTAAAATATCTCCTGAAGTAATTTATTAAAAATATAACTTTTCAAGGTTATATTTTTTTTTTGGCTATAAATAATCTATTTTGATTATAAATTAATAATTTTTGGTAATAATTAAATATTTTTGAAGAAATTTTCAAAATTATGGCAAAATCGTATATTAATTCTTGTATATAAGTATGAAGGGAGTAAAATGAAAAAAAGATTTAATTGTACTACAAGAAGAAGGAAATAAGGATTGTGGAGCAGCCTCTCTTTTTATCTATCGTTCGTTATTATGGAGGTGATATTTCTTTAGATAGATTAACAGAGATGACTAAGACAACAAAAAAGAAGGGACTAATTTTTATAATTTAAGTGAGGCATCATCTAAACTAGGACTAATGGCTAAATCATATAAGGCAAGTAATGTCAGTCAAATAAAGGAGGTTAAGTGTCCATATATTGTTCAGCTTAATAATAAGAATTATATGCATTTTGTTGTTATATACAAGTTATATGAAGATAAGGTATTAATGATGGATCCTGCGGTGGGTAAGGTTACAATGGATATGTTTGATTTTACTAATGTGTGGACAGGCTATTTAATGCTTTTTGAAAAAATAAAACCTATCTCGGTAATCACTAGTGATAAAAAATTAATGAAGATGATATGGTTAGTATTATTTAATAATAAAAAGTATTATTGTATTCTTAACTATTTTGTCATTATTAATTACTTTATATTCTATAGGAACATTCTTTTATTCACAAATTATTTTTGATAAGATAATAAATACTGAAGTAAATAATTTAATTATAATTACGATATTCTTTTCTATCTTATATATACTTAAAAATATTAGTAATTATGTTAGAAATTACTTAATTATTTATTTAAATCAAAAAAAAATAGATATTAGTATTATTCTTAGTACATTTAGTAATATTATTTTACTTCCCTTCACATTTTATCAAGGAAAGACTTCGGGGTGAGGTATTATCTGGAATTAATGATTTATCACACTTTACAAAATATTTATATCTAGAATTATAGTTACTATATTTTTAGATATTATAGTATTTATTACATCTTTTATTATTATATATTTTATTAAGAGAGAATTTATTATGTTAATTATTATTACGCTTATAATATATATATTAATTTTACTAATATTTAATCCGATAATAAAAAAGAATTAATATTAAAAATCAGATGAATAATGAATTAGTTAATAATGATATAATAGAGTCTACTAAATCATTTGAAACTATTAAAAATCTTAATATTCAAGATAATATTATATTAAAGTTTGAGAAGGATTATAATAAGTTAATTGCTACTTCATATTATGATGAGAAAATTAATAATATTCTTTTATTACTTAAAAAGTTTACTTGGTGATTTAGGACTATTGTTACTTAATTTTATTTGTTTTAGATTTATTATGAAGAATAATTTAACTATGGGTAATTATATGACTATAACACTACTATTTAATTATATATTATCAACAATTGATAATTTTATATCTTTACTTAATGAGTATCATTTTGTTAAGAATAGCATTAGAAGAGTAAATGATTTACTTGATGCGGACAAAGAAATTATTACAGATAATAAACTAGAATTAAATGGTAATATTGAAGTTAGAAATTTATCTTTTACTTTTAATAATAAATATTATCCTCTTAATAATGTTAATTTATCTATTAAGAATGGAGAAAGAGTTACTTATACTTGGTGAATCTGGTATTGGTAAGTCCACTTTATTAAGATTAATTTATAAGTATTATGATGTACATAGGGGACAAATATTTATTAATGGTTATGATATTAATGATTATACTTTTTAGCGGATATAAGAGGGAATATAACATATATTTCACAGAATGAAATGTTATATACAGATAGTATTAGAAATAATATTATACTTGATAGAAATATCTCAGAGAATGATTTTTTGAATGTATGTAAAATGACTTATGTAGATGAGATTATTAAAGATAATATATTAGGCTATGATTATATTACCGAAGAGAATGGTAGTAATCTTTCTGGGGGTCAAAGACAAAGAATAATACTAGCCCGAGGTCTTTTGAAAAATAGTAAAATAATAATGATAGATGAAGGATTGAGTCAAATTGATATTAAGTTAGAGAGAATTATTTTAGAAAATTTATTTTGGACATATCAAGATAAAACTTTTATAGTGGTATCACATAGAGAGAATAATACTGATTTATATGATAGAGTTATTAGACTAAGAGGTAAAAAATAATGATAGATAGTAGAATTATTTTTTTAAATAGAAAGATTAGACCTTTAGTATATATTTATATAATGATATTAATAATATGTGCACTTTCCTTAATTATAATATGTATGTTATTTCATTATAAAGAATATTACTTTTTTTTAAGGGTACTGTTATTGAAGAGGAGAATAGTTATTATTTAAAATGTTAGATACCAATATCTGAGACAAAGTATATTACTTTAAATGATACTTTGATAACTGATAAGAAAACATATAAGTATAGTATTAAGAGTATCAGTGAGGAATACTTTAGTGATAATAATGAAACTTATCAAGAAGTAGTTCTTAATATAAATCTTGATAATAAGTATAAATATAATAATTTGGTATTAAACTTAAAAACTATTAAAAGAAGATAAAATGGTAATAGAATATTTAAAGGAATTAGGAGGTACAAAATGATTGAATTAAGAAAAGAAGATATGTTAAATATTAATGGTGGAGCTAATGCAATTTTAATTACCACAATTATTGAACAATTATAACCTTTATAGTGGGAACACTTAAAAGGCTATTCTAATCCGGAAAAATGTAATATATTGGGAGGTAAAAGATGAGAGAATTAGATAAAAATGAGATGTTAAAAATAGATGGCGGAGCAGGTTTTACTGCGACAATGATGAATGCAATATATAAAACGATCGAGATTATTTTTTTTAATATAGGTGAAGCCTTTGGAAGCTATATCAGAAGGAAAAGTGAAGGTAAAATGTGTGATTTTTGATAAAATATAGGCTATTTTTATAAAAAGACTTTTTCTTCTTGTAAATTATGTCAGATAATGTTATAATCTTACTTGGTAAAGCGGAAGGAGGGATATAGATGTCAGCAGGAACTAAAATAACCGTTGGTGTTAGAAATAATGATGTTGAATTTGCTTTAAGAAAATTTAAGAATCAAGTAGCACGTAATGGTAATCTCTCTAAAGCTAGGGAAAGAGCAGATGGATTTAAGTCTAAAGGATTTAAAGAAAGAAAGAAGAAAAAAAGAAAAATACTATTAATTCTAGAAAAAATAAAAAGAAATTACTAAGGAGATAGAATTATGTTAGCGGAAAAAATTAATAATGATTTAAAAGAAGCAATGAAAAATAAAAAGATAGTTTTAAACTTGGAGTAATTAGAATGATCAAAGGTGCTATGCAACTTGCTAAACCTAATCCTAGGGAAGAACTTACTGATGATGATGTTATTCAGGTAATTTCTAAACAGATTAAAATGAGAAAAGATGCAATAGAACAATTTGAGGCTGCTGGTAGAGAAGACTTAGTACTTCAAAATAAGAAAGAAATAGAAATACTTAGTTCTTATATGCCTGAAGAGATGTCTTTGGAAGAGTTAAATAAAACTATTGATAAGGTATTTGAAGAGGTAAAACCTACATCTTCAAAAGATATGGGCCTTATAATGAAGAATATATCACCTTTAGTTAAAGGTAGAGCAGATATGTCTTTAGTAAATAAATTAATTAAAGAGAGACTTGGATAGTTTCTCTTTTTTTGTATTGAAAAGTATATATATTTTTAATATAATATTTTTAGGTGGGACTAATTATGAGTAAAATAACTAATACAATTTTAATGATAAAATTATTATTATCAAATGGTAGAGTATATTCAGTTAAAGAATTGAGTGATGAACTTGGTGTTACTGAGAGAATGGTTAGATATTATAAAGAACAGTTAGAAATGGCTGGATATATTATTGAATCTTTTAAAGGCCCAAGAGGTGGTTACTACATAAATAAGAATGATATGATTAATATAAATTACTTTAATAAGTATGATTTAGAAGTATTAGATAAAGTACAAAGTGAGATATCTACTTCAGATAATGATAAACTTATCAAAGACTTTATAGAACTAAACAAGAAACTTCATTCTATTTATAATACTAATAAGGTGTTATCGGAGTATAAAGATATTAATGTAGTTGTAAATGGTGCTGATGATAAAATAAACACAATAAATGATTGTATTAAAAATAAGAAGAGTATATTTATTGATTATCTTGGTTCTTCAGGGAAAATAGTAAAGAGAGAAATTATACCAATAAATATATTTGAATTTGAAAATAAGGTTTATGTTTTGGCTTTTTGTAAATTAAGAGGAGCAATTAGGCACTTTACTTTGAGTAGAATACTAAATATAAAAAGAAATATAGAATAGACAATATATTTCCTTGTATTAAATTAAAAAAGACTTAATATTTCCTGAATTGGTAATACAATATTTTTAGGAGGAAGAAATATGAATATAAAGGATAAAGCTAAAGAGTTTGCAATTAATGCACATAAAGGACAGATAAGAAAATCGGATAAAGAAAAGCCAATGATAATACATCCTATAAATGTTGCCGATATCTTGAGCGAATATGGTTTTGATGATAATGTAGTGGCTGCGGGATATCTTCATGATGTAATTGAGGATACTAAGTATACTAAAGAGGATTTATTAAAAGTATTTAATGAAGATATATTATCTTTAGTACTTGGGGATACAGAAAAAAGACAAAAAAAGTTTAAGCTGGGAAGAGAGAAAAATAGAAACTATAAATATTGTAAAAGATTTAGATTTAAGACATAAATCTATAGTATGTGCTGATAAAATAAGTAATTTAGAAGATATGAGAATTATTTTTTGAAACTAGAGGAGAGAAAGACTTTTCCGCATTTAAAAAGAGGGTATGAAAAACAAAAATGGTATTATACAGAAGTATATAATAGTTTAATATGTAATGAAGATAAGAACTATCCAATGTTTGCTAGATTAAAATTATTAATTGATGATGTCTTTGATAATAATAAACATGATGACTTAGAAAGAAAAAAATATTTGAAGGTAAGGAAGAAGAATATAGTAAATTAATAAAACTACATTATAAAAAACAAGAAATATATAAAATGATGAAAGTATTAAATAATAAGTTTACATATGTTATAGAATTTACTGGTACTCCGAGAACTGGTAAGACTACGCTTATAAATAATTTATATGATTTCTTTAAAAAAAAGGTAAATTTAATACTAAAAGTACTCGAGGAATTTACTACTTCTCAAAGATATAAGAAAGAAATATATCCAAGATTAAAAATTGAATATAAAAATGTAATAAATACAGAGATACCTAAATATGTTTTAAATGATTTAAATGATACAATAGATAAAAATTATGATGTTATAATAATAGATAGATCTTTATTTGATAGAATGATTTGGATGGATAGATTATATAGTAAAAATGGTGTATCTAAAGAAGAATATGATAATTATATAAATGAATATGTACCTATTATTAAAAATAAAATTGATATTGTAATAGGAACTTATACCGATAGTTTAACTTCTTTAAGAAGAGATTACACTACTAATGTAGCACTAGAAAAAAGGTCTTTCTTAAGTGAAGATAATGTTAATGAATATAATAATTCTTTATTAAATATGAAGATGCTTACAGAAAAAAAAATATTAATTTTTATATGTTTGATACTACTAATAAGAGTGAAAGAGAGATATCTTTTGAAGTGGTAGATACTATTCTTAATAATATGAGAACATACTATATAAATAAATTAAATGAAGAATTTAACAAAAAAATAGAAGGAATTTAAATATTCTTTCTTTTCTTTGTATATAATTATGGCTTATATATAATAGATATTTATTTGAGACAATACTTTGGCTCAAATAAACACTCTAGAGCCTTAGATCTAGAGTGAACAAAATAAAAAAAACTAACTCTTAATGAGTTAGTTAATTATCTATCTGGGACGGAATGTGGGAATCGAACCCACGAATAATGGAACCACAATCCACCGTGTTAACCACTTCACCAATTCCGCCATAAGACATTTACAATGATATCATATATTTTTTATATTTGACAAGTATTTTGTTTAAAAAAAAGGTAGAAAATATGTTATAATACCAAAGAGAAAAAAAGAGGGAGAAGTATGAGAAAAACTGTATTAGTAACAGGTTCTTCAAGTGGAATAGGCAAAGAAATAGCTAGAATACTTGCTAAAGACTATGATGTAATACTACATTATAATAGTAATGAAAATAGTACTAGATTATTAAAAGAAGAATTAGAATAAAGAATATAATAGAGATTATTTAATGGTAAAATGTGATTTATCTAAAGAAGATGAAATAGATAATATGCTTGATATAATATATAATAGATATAATAATATAGATATACTTATAAATAATGCAGGTATAGCAATAGATACTTTATTTGAAGATAAAACTAAAGATAACTTTATGAAAACTTTAGATATTAATTTAGTTGCACCTTTCTTATTATGTAAAAAGATAGGACCTAAAATGGTAAATAATAAATATGGAGTAATAATAAATATTAGTTCTACTAATGGAATAGATACTCCTTATATAGAGAGTATAGATTATGATGCTTCAAAGGCTGGTTTAATATCTTTATCAAAGAATCTTGCTAATTATTTTGCTCCTTATGTTAGAGTAAATACAATATGTCCTGGATGGGTTAATACCGAAATGAATAAAAACTTAGATAGTGATTTTATAAGTAAAGAAGAAAATAAAATATTACTTGGTAGATTTGCTAATCCTAAGAGAAGTTGCTAATTTAGTAGAATTTCTTATTAGTGATAAAGCAAATTATATAAATGATAGTATTATTAGAATAGATGGAGGTATAAAATGTTAGATAATATAATTAAAGATAGTAAAAAAAGATTTAGAAGTATATTTTAATAAAATAGAAGAAATAGAAGAATTTAATAGTAAGAAAGTACTTGATGCTTTTATAGAAAATAGTGTATGTGAAAGTGATTTTAATAGTGCTACTGGATATGGATATAATGATATTGGTAGAGATAAAATAGAAAGAGTATATGCTAGCATATTTAAGACTGAAGATGCTCTAGTTAGAAGTCAGTTTATATCTGGTACTCATGCTATTAGTACATGTTTATTTGCACTATTAAGACCTGGTGATACTCTTTTTATCAATAAGTGGTAAACCTTATGATACATTAGATAGTGTAATTGGTTTTAATAATAATAGTTCTTCATTAAAAGCTTTTAATATTAATTATATGGAAGTTAATTTTAGTTAATGATGATTTTGATTATGAAAAAGTTAAAGATGTACTTAAGAATAATAAGATTAAATTAATTGAAATACAAAGAAGTAAAGGTTATAGTACAAGAGAAAGTATTAATATTGATAAAATAGAAAAAAGTTGTCAAACTAATTAGAACTATTAATAAGGATGTAATTATAATGGTAGATAACTGCTACTGCGAAATGGTTAGTACTAAGGAGCCTACTGAAGTAGGTGTAGATATATGTGTTGGCTCACTTATTAAGAATTTAGGTGCTTCAATCACATCAAATGGCGGCTATATAGTAGGTAGAAAAGATTTAATTAATTTATGTGCAGAAAGATTAAATGTCCCAGGACAAGGTGCTGAAGTAGGTCCTTCTTTAAATCAAAATAGATATATTCTTCAGGGATTATATATGGCTCCAATGATTGTAGCTAATGCTTTAAAGACTGCCACTTATACAGCATATTTATTTGAAAAGTTAGGCTATAAAGTTAGTCCCTAAATATAATGATGAGAGAGTAGACATAGTTCAAAATATTATATTTGAAAATGAAAATGATTTAATTAATTATGTTAGAGGTATTCAGTCTAATTCTAAGATTGACTCTAATGCATTAGTAGAACCATCTGATATGCCAGGATATGACGATAAAATTATTATGGCATCAGGATCTTTTACACAAGGTAGTTCTATAGAATTATCTTGTGATGGTCCTCTTAGAAGTCCTTATATTGCTTATCAGCAAGGATCTATTAGTTATAAGTATGGTAAGATAATTGTTGAAAGAGCTATTAGTAGTTTAATTAAAAGTAAGGAGAATATAAATGAGTAAATATTATCTTGTTAGATATAAAAATATAGAAGAAAAGAAAAAAGATAATTAATGAAGTAGAGGTTAATACAGAAAGATTAGAGGTTGCACCAGATATATTTAGTAATGCTTCTTTAGTAGAGTTTAATGAAACTTATTATTATGATGGAAAACAAAAAAAATATAGAAGTATTAAGATTTTTTACAATAGTTGAATATAATGAGTTAGAAGATAAGTACTATGATATTATAACTGGTGATGAATATGTAAATTATGAGTATAATAGTAGACTTAGATTTCTTAAAAATGTAAAAGGTAATTTAGTGTTAGAACTTGGTTATAATTTACCTTCAAAAACTGTGGTTAATTTATTAGAAGAAATAAATTTTAATGATGAGAGAGTAGAAGCTTATGCCACTACGATGAAGGTACTTAATAAAATGAATAATGATGATAAATATTTTGATACTAATAGTGAATATTATATAGAAAGTTTTAAAAGAAGATATAGAAGAAGATAAAAAGAGAAGTTTTGATTACTTCTCTTTTAACATACCTCTTGCTATATATTCATCATAAGTTAACTTACTTTCATGTACTTTAGTGGCTAAATCAATACCTAGATATCTGAAATGCCAGTCTTCAAAAACATAACCTGTTATATATTCACTCTCGTGAGGATAATCTAAGTATAAAACCATATTTATATGAATTATTAATAAGCCAAGTATATTCTTTATCACCTTCACTAAGATAATTCCATTTACCATTTACAATATCTACCGCTAGTCCTAATTGATGTTCTGAATAACCTGCTCTTGCAGAGTATGTTTCAGCTTCTTTGAAACCATCTTTTTTAACATATCTATTATATAATCCTTCTTGATAAGAATAAGAACGATAAGTAGAACCAGCATATATTTTTAGATTTTCTTTTAACATATCAGAAGCCATTTCTTCAAACTTATCAGCTGCTTCTTTTCTTAATTTTTGAGTACCTGAAGCAAACTTACTATTAATTATTGTTAAATCTTCTGGTTCATAGTCTTTATCTAATTTATAATATTTATTTACGATAACATCTAATTTACTTGCTTTATCTTTAGATAATGGAATATCATTTGAATAGTAATCTTTATCTAGATAAGCATTAACAAAAGTTACAGTATCTTCATAATTATATTTTTCTTTTTAATATAGTAGTATCATATACTGATTTAGTATCAATAAAATCATATTTAATATATCTATCTAGATTTTCTTCTTTAAAGTAATCTAAAGATATATAATTAATAATATTTTTATCATATTTATTTGAGGTAATAACATCAATACTTTTAGGTACTTTTTCATAGAAGGTATTGATATCTTTATTTTTATAACCTAAATCTAATAATTTATTAATATTATTTATAAAGTTATTTTCTTCAACATAATTTATATCTAAATATTCATCAAAATATTCTTTCTTATAGTTATTTTCTATAACTGCTGTTTCTAATGTCTTAGAATACTTTTTAGTTTCTTTTATCTTTTCATAATAATTATCTTCTTTAAATACATTAATTACATCTTTTTTGATAACCATATCTTTTTGTTGTACTATTAAATAGATACCTATAGATAATATGATTAATAAGAATAAAATTAATATTAATATTCTTTTTTTATTTATTTTTTTTCTTTTTCTCTTTTTCATATTATCACCAACCATAATAATTATATATCAAAAGTAATTAAAAAGCAATTGGTAAAAAGTAATTTTACAGGGTAAAATATATATGATTTTACATATTTTACATTTACTAAAATGGCATAAAATGGTATAATTAAAGAGCAAAGAAGGTATAAAATGAAAAGAAGTGAAATTGATAGGAGTAAATTATCTCCGATGATGAAACATTATGTAGAATTAAAAGATAAATACGAGGATACAATAATATTATATAGACTTGGAGACTTTTATGAAATGTTTTTTTGAAGATGCTGAAGAAGTAGCTCATGCTTTAGAGCTTACACTTACTGTTAAAAGTGCTGGACTTGATGAGAGAGTTCCAATGTGTGGGATACCGCATCATGCCGCTGAAGTATATATTGATCCACTAATTAAAAAAGGATATAACGTAGCTATATGTGAACAATTAGAGGCTCCAAAGACCGCTAAAGGAATAGTAAAAAAGAGATATTGTTGAAGTAATATCTTCTGGTACAGTAATTAATACTAATTCTTTAAATGAAAAAGAAAAAATAACTATATAGGATGTTTATATGACTTTTCTTATGGTTTTGTTCTTACTTATTCAGATATTACTACAGGAGAAGTATATAGTGAGTTACTTACTAATAATACTGATGATGTAATATATAAAATATTATCTTTAGATATTAAAGAATTAATAGTAAATGAACTTATTAATAAAGTATTATTGTCTAAGATAAGAAGTTTAAAAATACCTGTTACTATACAAAATGAATTATTAAATGATAAATATCAAAATATTTATCAAAATATTAGTGATGCTAGAATTGTTAATTCTATTAAGTTATTATTATATTATTTAGATGTATTGCAAAAACAGAAATCTATCACATTTCAAAGAAGTTGTTATTAAAGAGAAAGAACAATACTTAGAGATGGATATTCATACAAAGAGAAATCTAGAACTTACAGAATGTTTAAGAACTAAAGAGAGAACTTATTCATTACTTTGGCTATTAGATAATACAAAGACCGCAATGGGTAGTAGAAAACTTAAGTATTTTATTGAAAATCCATTATTAGATATTAATAAGATTAATAAAAGATATGATATAGTTAGTAAGTTACTTGAAGAATTTATTTTAGCAGAAGAACTTAGAAATGATTTATATGAAGTGTATGACCTAGAAAGATTATGTGGTAGAATATCATTTGGTTCTGCAAATGGTAAAGATTTATTACAATTAAAAGCTTCTTTAAAAGTACTTCCTAGTATTAAGGAAAAAACTAGAAAAGATAGGCTTTTATGAAAAGATTACTACAATGAGTGATCTATATGATTTATTAGAAAAAAGTCTATATATGAAGAACCTCCCAATACGATAAAAAAAAGGATATTTAATTAAAGATGGATATTCTAGTGAACTTGATGAACTTAAAGATTTAAGTAGAGGTGGAAAAGACTTTATTAGTAGATTTTGAAAAAGAAGAGAGAGAAAGAACTGGTATTAAGGGATTAAAAGTAGGGTTTAATAAAGTATTTGGCTATTATATAGAGGTTAGTAATTCATATTTATCTATGATTACTGATGATATGGGTTATACTAGAAAACAAACACTTGCCAATTGTGAAAGATTTATTAATCCTATACTAAAAGAAAAAAAGAAGATATTATATTATCTAGTGAAGATAAGATTATTAATTTAGAATATAATTTATTCGTAGAAATAAGAGATAAATGTAAGGAATATATTCCAGAACTTCAGAGAACTGCTAAAGTAATAAGTGAAATAGATGTACTTAGTTCTTTTGCCCTAGTTAGTGAAAAAAATATAATTATATTAGACCTGTAATTACTACTGGTAATGAAATAAAAGTACTTAATTCAAGACATCCAGTAGTAGAGAAAGTATTAAAAGATGCTGAATATGTACCTAATGATATAGTTATGGATAATAATACAGATATTCTTTTAATTACTGGTCCTAATATGGCAGGTAAATCTACTTATATGAGACAACTTGGTATTATTGCTATAATGGCACAAATAGGATGTTTTGTACCCGCTGAAGAAGCAACACTTCCAATATTTGATAAGATATTTACACGTATTGGGGCATCTGATGATTTAGTTAGTGGTGAGTCTACATTTATGGTAGAAATGATGGAAGCTTCAAGAGCTATTAAATATGCTACAAGAAACAGTTTAATACTTTTTGATGAACTTGGTAGAGGAACCGCTACTTTTTGATGGTATGAGTCTAGCACAAGCTATCTTAGAATATGTAGCTAATAAAATTAAATGTAAGACACTTTTTTCTACACATTATCATGAACTTACTGATATGGAAAAGAATATTCCTAATTTAAAAAATAAACACGTTTCGGCAGTAGAGGAAAATGGCAATATTACTTTTTTACATAAAGTAAAAAGATGGCTCTGTAGATAAAAGTTATGGTATTAATGTTGCTAAACTTGCAGGACTTCCTGATGAGGTAATAGATAGAGCAAGTGGTATACTAAATATATATGAAAATAAAGAAAAGAAAACAGATACCATTATACAAACAACACTTCCACTTAATTTTGATGAAAAAAAGAGTGAAGTAGAAGAAGAAGTTAAAAATATTGATATTTTAAATATTACACCAATTGAGGCAATAAATATATTAAGTAAACTTAAAGAAAAAGTTAAATAGATATTGTATAATATTTAAAAATATTTTATACTATGGTTAGGTGATAAGAATGAAAAAAAAAAATGAATAGAAAAGGATTTACTTTAATAGAGTTACTTGCAGTACTTGTAATACTTGTAGTTATTATGGCTATTGCAATACCTAGTATTACTTCTTCAATTGAAAGAAGTAAAGATAAAGAAAAAAAATATGAAGATTAGACTTATAGAATCTGAAGCAGAATTATATATTGATAGATATAGTAGTACTGCAACTACAATTACTGTTCCTACTTTGATTAACGATGCAAAAAAAAGTACACTTAGAGCAACCGATATAGCAGATCCTAATAATTCTAAGAGAACATTATGTGGATATGTTAAGTGTCAAAATAAATCTTGTAAATTCAAAGAAGATACATCTAATACAGTTACTTATTGTGTTAATATAACTTCATAATAATAGATAGAAATGAGAATGATAAAATGAAAATAATATTAATTAAATATGGAGAATTAACTACTAAAAAAGGATAATAGGAAGTTATTTATAAATATTCTTTATAATAATATTAAAAGAGCATTAGAAAATTATAATGTTAAAATAATTAAAAAATAGAGTAAGAATGTATATTGAGACAGAAGAAAATATTGATGAAGTAGTTGATATTCTTAAAAATATTTTTGGTATTCATAGTATAGTTATAGCTACTAGAGTGAATACTAATATTGAAGAAATAGAAAAAGAAGTATTAAATATTGCAAAAGATACAAAGTTTAATACTTTTAAAGTAGTAAAAACTGATAGAGCAGACAAGTCTTTTCCTATATCTAGTATGGATTTTAGTAGAAGAATTGGTGCTTTAATACTTAAGAATATTGATAATATTAAGGTTGATGTACATAATCCAGAGTACTTATTAAAAATTGAAATAAGAAAAGATTATACTTATATATATCATAAAGAAATAAAAGCATCAGGTGGTTATCCTGTTTCAGTGGCAGGCAAGGGACTTCTTATGTTATCAGGAGGAATTGATTCCCCAGTAGCAGGTTATCTTGCTATGAAAAGGGGAATCAAGATAGAATGTGTTTATTTTGAGTCTCCTCCACATACTAGTGTAATGGCTAAGAATAAGGTAAAAAAATTAGTAGAGCTTCTTACAAAATATGAACCTTCTATAACATTACATGTTATAAAATTTACTGATATTCAGGAAGCAATATATAAAAATATTGATCCTACATATATGATAACCATTATGCGTAGAATGATGTATAGAATAAGTGAAAAACTAATGGGAAAAGAATAACTTACTATGTCTTATTAATGGTGAGTCTGTAGGTCAAGTTGCAAGTCAAACTCTTACTAGTATGAGAGTAATTAATGCTGTTACTAATAAACCTGTTATTAGACCAGTAGCATGCTTGGATAAATTAGAAATTATTGATATATCTAAAAAAATTGGTACTTATGAAACATCTATACTTCCTTATGAAGATTGTTGTACAATATTTTTTACCTAAACATCCAGTTATTAATCCAGATATTGATAAAGCAGTTCTTTATGAGAAAAGTTTTGATTATGAAAGTTTAATTAATGCTGCGATAGAAAATGAAGAAGTTATTAAAATAAGTAATAAGAAAAAAAAGATTTTGATATTTAAATAAGAGTAAAAATATAATTACTCTTATTTTACTAATATAAATAATTGTTTATAGTAAAATTACCATTAATTTAGATGCATGAAATTGTTAATATTTCACAACCTATTAGTGTAGGAGGTGAAAATAATGAGTAATAACAATACAAATAGTAAGATGGTAGTTCCAGGAGCTAAACAAGCTATCGAAAGAATGAAATATGAAATTGCAAATGAATTTGGTGTTAATTTAGGTCCTGATACGACTGCTAGAGCGAATGGCTCTGTTGGTGGAGAAATTACTAAAAGATTAGTTCAATTAGGACAAAACCAAATCAGCGGTTCAAATTACCAAGCTAAATAGTTAATTTAAGTATAAAAAAAAGTCTCATGACATCGATGAGGCTTTTATTTTTTTTTGTTGTTTATTCTTTTTTTTGGTGTAAAGTTAGGATTAAAAAAAAAAAGAGACTGACCCCCTAAGGAACAGTCTCCCAAAAAGAATAAAAAAAAGGGTTGGCTAGTGTGATACTAGCACCAATTCGCCTAATATCGAACTGGTGATTAATATAATAAACGAAGTTGGGTATTTTGTCAACCCTAAAATTAAAAAAAATAAAAAAATATTTTAAATATTGTTATTATTAAAAAAAATATGGGTATTATTTTATTAGAAATAGAGGAGTTAAAAATGAAGAAAGCAAAATTAGTAGGAACAATATTTGGGGTTATTTTATTTATAGCATTAATTGCTGGTTTTACTTATGCATGGGTATCATGGCAAAGCGATAACATTAATATAAGTGGAACTGCAGATTGTTTTGATATTGATTATGGAATAAGTCAGCAAATAGGAAGTGCTAGTACAAAGGGAAGTCTAGAAATGGCTAGTTCTTATACTGAAGGATTATCGGCAAAAGTTAGTTTGGCCCTTAAATCTACTTGTACTAATGTATCAGGTACAGCAACACTTTATTTAAATACAAGTTCTGCAAGTTCTAATATTTTAAAGGGCGCACTTAAGTATACAGTACTTAATGGTAGCACAGTAGTTGGTACAGGGAGTAATTAATACTAGTAATAAAATTACTTTAGTAAATCATTTAGATGTTAGTAGTACGACACCAGTTACATATACTGTATATGTATGGTTAGATGGAACTATTGCGGATAATTCATATGCTAATGCAACGTATACTGGATATATATCTGCTGAAGCTGTATCTAAATAATCTTGCTTATATATAATAGATATGGCTGATATGTTGTTTTTAGACCTAAGGCTAAAAACAACACTTCAAGATTATAAGCTTGAAGTGAACATAAAAAACATATTAAAATATGACAAAATAGAACAAAAAAAGCAATATAATACTTGCTTTTTTATTCTTTTTAAGTGTAAACTATTTATTAGGAGGAAGATTGTTATGGCAAATCAAAGTTCAAAAAATAAGAATACAAAAAAGTGAATAATAAAAGGGTGGTCAAAATAAAAATACTAATAAACAAAATACAAAGAAAGTAGATACTAAAGCAAGTGTTAAGAAAGAAAAAATGCTAAAAAAGTAGAAACTAAGAATATTGTACATGAAGAAGTTAAAGTAAAAGAAATAGTACCAAAAGAGAAGAGGTAAAAAGAAGAAAAAAGTAGTTAAAGAAAAGAAGAGTTTTTTCTCTAACTTCAAAACAAAAAAAAAGATTTAATATTAATTCTTTTAGTGGTTGTTCTTTTAGTGGTTGCATTATTTGTTACTATGAAAAAAACTCCTAAACTAGATATAGAATTACCTATAACTCTACAAGGAGAAGTTGGATTTACTGAGATTACATATTCAGAGTATGAGGAAAAAAATGAATGCTAAAGAACCATTCTTAGTAGTAATAGTAAGAGATGGATGTGGCTACTGCGAAAATGTATGAACCAATAGTAGAAGAGGTTGCTAATGAATATAGACTTCCTATTTATTATATAAATATGACTAATTTAAATAATGATGAGTATACTGCTCTTGGAACATCTAATTCTTACTTTAAAAAAGAATCAAGGTAAATGGGGTACTCCAACTACATTATTTATGTATGGTAATTCAGTAATTGATTCTATACCTGGATATGTTGATAAAGATGAATTTGTTAAATTTGTTAAAAGAAAACTTTAAAGTAGAGGGATAAAAAGAATGAACCAAGATATATATTTAGGGGCTAAGGAATTTAAGAAAAAATATCCTAAAACTATAGCTTTTAGATTAAAAGCTCATGCTAAAGTGGCTAGTAAATTTGTTGATAATGGTGAAAAAAGTAAAATATGTATTTGTAGCACAAAAAAAGAATTATCAAAGTTATGAAATAATTAATACTAATATAGTAGTACTTACCGATAAAAGATTAGTTGTGGCTACTAAAAGATTACTTTTTGGATACTTTTATAGAGTAATTACTCCAGATATGTTTAATGATTTAACTATTAAAACAAATATTATTTGGGGTAAAGTTATTATTGATACTATAAAAGAAAAGATTATTCTTTCAAATATTGATCCTAATGCTCTACCTGAGATAGAGGAAAATGTATCTAATGTTATGATGGAAGAAAAGAAAAAATATATACAAAGAGAAAGTGAAGTAAAAGAGTAAGCTTTCTCTTTTGTTTTAAGGGTGGTACTATGAAAATTGAAAAATATGAGTTTACTAAGAAGAATATAATTATAATATTTATTTATCTAATGGTGAAGTAATTACTTTGAATGGGAGAGTTATTACTAAGAATGAACTTTTTACTAAAGAAAGAGATTGATAAAGAGTTATATAGTAAATTAATGCATGATAATAATGTTTGTGAGGCTTTTGATGCTGGTGTTAAATATATTGCTATTAGACTTAGAAGTATTAAGGAAATGAGAGATTACTTATTTAAGAAAGGGTATTTAGTTGATGTAGTTAATGAAACTATTCAGAATCTAATTAATAATGGTTACTTAGATGATGATAGATTTACTAAGGCTTATATTAAGGATAAAATGGCTTTTACCTCTAAGGGGATTATAAGATTAGAATGGAACTTAGTAATCTTGGTATAGATAATGGTATAATAGATAATAATATTTTAATGATAGATAATGATATGCTTTTTAATAAAATGAAAAAAGATTATTGATAAAGATATTAAGAATAATAAGAAATATAATGGTAGTGAACTTAGAAATAAGATATATAATCATTTGATTAGTCAAGGTTATAGTAAAGAAAAAGGTAATAAATATTATTAATACTTATGATTTCTAGTATAAAATGTTAATTATTAGTAAAAATATAAATGGAGGGATAAAATGAAAAAAAAATAGTTTCTTTGTTTATATTTTTTATTATTACTTGTAGGTTGTTCATTATCTAATAGTCCTACTTCAAAAGTTGAAGAACTTTTTAAATAAATATCAAACTTTGGATAGTGATATTAAGAGTGGTATTGATGATGTATTAAAAAGAAGAGAATCTTAATGATTCCCAGAAGGAAAGATATCGCAAAGTTATTGAGAAACAGTATAGAAATTTAGCTTATGAAGTTAAGGATGAAAGAATAGATGGAGATACCGCCACTATTACGGTGGAAATTGAAGTTATTGATTATAAAAAACAAGTTAATGATACTAAAATAATTATTATCAAGGAAAGACTGATTATACAGTTGAAGACTATAATAATACTAAACTAGATAAGTTAGAGAAGGCTAAGGATAAGGTTAAGTATACTATTGACTTTGAAGTAAAGAAAGATAGTAATGGTAATTGGAAATTATCTTCTCTTAGTAATGAGACTATTAAGAAAATACAGGGAATGTATTAATTAATAGTTTCTTTTTGTTTTAGAATATGATAAAATTAGTATGGTGATAGATATGAATAGAAATGACGATTTGACTAAGGTTTTTGATAGAACTTGGAAGGCTAATCATAATAATGATGTTAAAGAAGCAAGGGCTAAGGAGAAAAAAAGTTTTGGGATAAGATGTTTAATGTTAAAGAGAGTAATACCTCTAGTAGAGGGGTTATAACTCCTGGTGAACAAGTGGGAAATCTGCAGAGAAATATGAATAATGCTGCTGATTTTCAGAAAAGGAATAATATTAATAATATAGTAAAGAAGTGGAAGTAATGGTAGATTTATATAAATATGAAAATGAATTATATGATAAAGGATTAAATTTTATTGGGGGAGTAGATGAAGTTGGAAGAGGGCCACTGATTGGTAGCGTAGTAGCAGCCTGTGTTGTACTTCCACGTGATTTTGTGCTTGAGGGACTTACGGATTCAAAGAAGTTATCTGAGAAGAAGAGAGATGAGTTTTATAAGGTTATTGAAGATAAGGCTATTGCTATTGGGATTGGGATTGTAGATGAGAGAAAGATTGATGAAGTTAATATTTATGAAGCCACTAAAATAGCAATGAAAGAGGCTATTAAAAAATACTGGGATTAAACTTGATCATGTGCTTATTGATGCAATGCCCCTTGATATTGATGTGGATACCACGAGTATTATTAAGGGCGATGCTAAGTCTATTTCAATCGCAGCGGCTTCAGTAATTGCAAAGGTTACTAGGGATAAGATGATGTATGATCTTGATAAGATTTATCCTATGTATGATTTGGCTCATAATAAGGGTTATGGTACAAAGAAACATATTGAGGCTATTAAGAAGTATGGTATTACTAAATATCATAGATTAAGTTATAAACCTGTTTCTGATTATAAGGATAAAGTTAATAATATAGAAAAAGAGTTATCTACAAATTAGATAACTCTTTATTTTATTCCAAAGTCTTCATCTTCAACTTCTATTTGTTTTAATATTTCTTCGGTAGTTGTGAAACCTGCGATTACTTTGAATAATCCATCTTGAAGCATAGTAATAACATCTTTGTTATATACTAGATGCCTCAACTGTTCTTTTTCGCATGCCGGCACTTATGGCATCTCTTATGTCTTGATTGATAAGTAGTACTTCTTGAAGGGCTATTCTTCCTTTATAACCATGACTACAATGAGGACAACCTGAAGTATTTGCTTCATATACTTCGTTTATATCAAGACCTAATACTGTTTTGAAAAGATTCTTTTCAGTAATTGTAACTGGTCTTTTCTTTTTTTACAATTATCACATAGTCTTCTAGCTAACTTTTGGGATACTATTCCTGTTAGTGCTGAGGCAAGTAGGTATCTTTCAACATCCATATCTAGTAATCTTTCGATAGTATTTAATGAATTGTTTGTGTGTATTGTAGATAGTACTAAGTGTCCGGTGATTGAGGCTCTTACCGCTATTTGGGCTGTTTCAGAATCTCTTATCTCTCCAATCATAATGATATTAGGGTCTTGTCTTAAGATACTTCTTAAAACTGTTGCAAAGTCTAGCCCGATATCACTATTTACTTGAACTTGATTAACTCCTTTTATATCCATTTCTACGAGGTCCTCTACTGTTATTAGGTTAGAACCTTCAACATTTAGTTTTTGTAAGAAGGAATATAGGGTAGTTGATTTACCTGTACCAGTAGCACCAGTTACTAGTATTATTCCATTTGGAAAGCCAAGCATTTTTATTACTTTGTTATAGTTTGTTTCACTAAAGCATAAGTATTCAATACCTTTTAAACTCATGGAATAGTCCATAATTCTTATAACTATTTTTTTCGCCTCTTTTAGTAGGTAATGATGATACTCTGAGGTCTAGTTCTCTTCCTTTTATGGTATCTTTTATACCACCATCTTGAGGTAATCTTGTTTCGGTTATATTCATACCAGCCATTATTTTTATTCTGGTAGTAACATTTTGTTTTATTTCTTTTGGTAAGAAAAATTGATCTCTTAAAATACCATCTATTCTAATTCTTACTGTTATACCTTCATCAGTAGGATCAAAGTGAATATCTGATGCTCCTAAATCAACTGCTGTTATGATAATCATATTAACAGCATCAACTACTGGTATTTTAGTAAAGTCGATGTTTCTACTATTGGCTAGATTTAATTGAGCATTCATATTAGGCTGTTTAGTCTGCATATTTGGAATACTATTCATATTAGGACTAGTTTTTTGATTATTTGTCATCATATTTTTATTTTGCTGAATAGGTGCTCCTGCATTTGTCATGCTATTTGGAACTACATTCATATTGTTTGACTTATTACTGATATTAGACTGCATAGCACTGTTATTATTCATAGTATTCCTCTCCCTTTTTAATCTTTTTTTTTTTAAAAGACTAGATTTTATTCTATAATTATTATATAATAAACTTAAGCAAATATCAATAGTAAATGGGTGATAAAATGAAATTAAATAGAAAGGGTTTTATGTTAGCGGAAGTAGTTGTATCTGCTTCAGTAGTAGCGGTTGTTCTTGTTACTATGTATATTGGTATTAATAGAATGACAGCGGCTTATGATAAGAGAAATAGATATTATGATTTAGATGCTCAGCAGGTGGCTATGGAGGTTAATGATGCACTAGTTAGAATATGAATTTTGATTCTCTTTTTTTTTGATATTATAGGTGGCGATTATATTTTATTATCTGAAGAGAATGAAGAATTTAAAAGTGATGTCCCCACATTATGTACTTTATATAAAGAAAAACTAGAAATTAATGCCGATAATGTTTATATAGTAAGAAATAATAGTACTGGTTTAACTCAATTAAAAGATTCAAATATAAATCAGTCATTTAAAGATTATCTTGATTATTTCATTAATAAAACAGATTTTAATGAAAATTATTCTTATTTTATAGTGGTAGAGTTAGAAAAAGGTAATGACTACTACTACTACACATTGAAGGTGAAATAATATGAAGAAGTTAAATAGAAGAGGGTATATGACCGTAGAGATTATTATTGCTTCAGTAATTGCTTTTTTTTCAATAGCATTCTTTTTAATTGAAATAACTATGAAGTTAGTGGATGTTACTGATAATGAATATGCATATACGAACTTTATGACTGATAAAGCACTTATTATAACTAATGTTAAGAAGTATGTTGAAGATTATTTAGATGATGTAAAAAGTGATGGTGATCCTAGAGTAAATTTTACATGTAGTGGAAATAAATGCACTGCCCAGTCTGAAAGTAATGCTTATCTTGGCTTATATATACAAAATAATAGTATTATAGTTGAAAATAATGATGGCACTTTATATTCAAAAGAAGTTGACAGTAGGGTTAAAGTAAACTCTTTGACTGGTAGTAATAATGGAGATTATATTTATTTTCAGATAAAATGTACTAATATTTTTAGTGATGAAGATTATAATATAAATATTGTTATTTATAATGGATAATTCGACAAAATATTTAATTAAATAGGTATAAAATATTTTTGGTGATAAAATGAAAAAAAAGTTATTGAAGAAAATATTTTTACCTATTTTTTTGTCGGTGTTATGTGGATTTTTATGTGGTAAGTTAATGTTTAGTATTTATGAAGATAAAGAGAAGAATATACTTACTTCGAATGTGATATATTTACTTGAAGATACTTCTTATAATGATTATAATACGATGAAGAGTAGTTTTGTTAGTAATAATTATATTTATTATGAAGAGAATGGTAAATATAATACAGTTATAGCTATGACTAAGAATAGGGATAATATTGATAAGATAGAGAAGGCTTATAATAAAGATTTTAAGATAGTAGAGTATTTACTTAGTGATGATGAAATTAATAATAAACTTGATGAATATGATAAAAAAATAAGGTAATACTAGTGATAATGATGAGATAAAAACTACTAGTGGAAGAGTTAAATGGTATTTATAAGGGGAGGGATGATATAAAAATGGTTAAAATTAGTTGACAATTTTATAAAATTAATATAAAATTATATTTAGCAACGGAGTAGTACTCAAGAGGCTGAAGAGGCGCCCCTGCTAAGGGTGTAGAGTGGGAAACTGCTGCGAGAGTTCAAATCTCTCCTACTCCGCCAGTATGAATATAAAGTCCGTAAAGGGCTTTTTTCTATATATAGAGAGGTGATAATATGTTTAAGAAAGAACTTTCTTTAGTACCACATTTACCAGGTTGTTATCTTATGAGAAATAAGGATAATATTGTTATATATGTTGGTAAGAGTAAGAATTTGAAGAATAGACTTAGTTCATACTTTCAAAGAGAGCATACGGGTAAGACTATGATGTTAGTTAGAGAGATAGATCATTTTGAATATATTATTACTAATACTGAGATGGAAAGTCTACTACTGGAAATTAATCTTATTAAGAAATATAATCCTAAGTATAATATTTTATATAGAGATGATAAGTCTTATCCATATATTGAACTTACTGATGAGAAAGTACCCACTCTTAAGATTACTAGGAGAATTAATGCTAAGAAGATTAAGAATAATTTATTTGGTCCTTATCCTAATGTAGGGGCGGCTAAAAAGAGTAGTAGAAATACTTAATAGAATATATCCTCTTAGAAAGTGTAGAACTTATGAAAAGAGAGAGTGCTTATATTATCATATAGGAGAGTGTCTTGGGTACTGCGTGCATAATGTAGATGAAGATAAGATTAAAGAGATGAAGAGTGAGATTGTTTCTTTTTTTTGAATGGTAATACTAAAATATTAACTGATAGACTTAAAAGAGAAGATGTATAGTTATTCTGAGAAGATGGATTATGAGAAGGCTATGGAATATAAAGAACTTCTTGATTATATTAATATTACTACTGAGAAACAAAAGGTTGATTTGGATAGTAAGGTTAATACTGATATAGTGGGTTATTATACTAAGGATAATTATATTAGTATTCAGATTCTTTTTGTTAGAGGAGGTAAACTTCTTGATAGAAATAGGGTTATATTTCCTATGGTAACTACTGAAGAAGAGGAATTATCTAATTATTTACTTGATTTTTATAGTAAGAATGTATCGATACCTAAAGAGGTATTAACTCCTGATAATGTGGATAATGAAGCTTTTAGTGAGATATTTAATATTAAGTTTATTACTCCTGTTAAGGGAGAAAAGAAGAAAATATTAGAACTTGCTTATGATAATGCTAGAATATATTATGAAGAACAAATGACTTATATTAAGAGAGATGAAGATAAGATAGAGGATGCTCTTAATGAGCTTAAGAGTAAACTTAAATTAGACAAAGTAGATAGAATTGAATTATTTGATAATTCTAATTTATTTGGTAGTTTTAATGTATCTGGTATGGTAGTGTTTATTATGGGTAAACCTTCTAAAAAATGATTATCGTAAGTTTAAGATTACTAATGATAAGAATGATGATTATGATACGATGAGAGAAGTTATTTATAGGAGATATTTTAGAGTACTTAAAGATAATCTTGAAAAACCTGATTTGATTATTGTAGATGGTGGTGTTGGTCAGATACATGTAGCTAGAGAAGTTATAGAGAGTCTTGGTCTTGGTATTCCAGTCGCAGGTCTTAAGAAAGATGATACGCATAGTACTAATATGTTATTAGGACTTGAACCTCTTACTGAGATTATGATTGATAAGAGAAGTAATTTGTTTATGTTACTTACTAGGATGCAGGATGAGGTACATAATTTTACTATTAGTTATCATAAGAATATTAGAAGTAAAGGAGCACTATCTAGTATACTTTGATAATATTGATGGTATAGGAGAAGTTAGAAAGAATAAACTTCTTAAGAAATATAAAACTATTACTAAGATGAAAGAGGCTAGTACTGAAGATTTAGAGGAGATACTTCCTCGTGATACTGCGGTTAAGTTTAAAGAGTTTTTGGATAGTTATGAGTAATCACTCTAAGCCGATGTCTTAGAGTGTCATTTATAGCCTAAGGTCTATAAATGATATATCTACATATCTATTATATATAAGCTATATGTAGATATTTAGAATTAAAATGATATATAAAGTTAGTTTTTTGGGAAGAAAATGAGAAAAAAAATCTCTTAAACCATTATATAAATAATTATTGACTATCTTAATATGCTATGTTATATTTTGTATATGAAAGATATGGGTGAGGTTTTGGAAAAAAAGAATTAATAGATAATCTTTTGAATAAGAGTGAAGAGGCTTTTTTGATGGCAATTGAGATATACAATAAGCCTACGATTAATTATAGATTGGAAGGATTTACTTTTTTTATATGTAATGCATGGGAATTACTGTTAAAGGCTAAAATATTAAATGATGGAAATAGTATTTATTTTTTTTTGATAAGCCTGATAGAACTATTTCTTTGTCTAATTGTATAAAAAATATTTTTACTAATGATAAGGATCCTGTGAGAAAAAATTTAGAAATAATGCTTGGTTTAAGAAATACGGCGACACATTTTATAATTAAGGAAATGGATTCTGTTTATTTACCTTTTATGCAAGCAAATGTATTAAATTATTCACAAAAATTGTTTACTTTTTTTAATAGAGATATTACTGAAAAAATAAACAGTTCATTTTTAACGCTTGTTATAAATAGCGAAGAAATGAGTGAAGAAGATATTTTGAGTAAATATGGTAAAAACATATTTAATAAATATAATAAAATGAAAATTGATGCTCAAACTATAATTCAAAATAATCAAAATGAAAAGTTGGCAATAAGAATAGATTTAAATTTAAAGATAGTTAAAAAAAATAGAGAAGATGCTCAAATACTTTTTTTGGAATCGCAAATGATGGTGAAGAAAAATGTTAGAATTATAAAGGAACTTAAAGATACTAATTTAACTCATTGCTATAATCAAAAAAGAGTTCGTGAAATTGTGTCTAGTAATTTGAAAAGAAAAAGGAATTAACATTAAAATAAGTCAATATGATTTGAAAATAATATGTGATAAGTTTGATTTGAAGTCTAATGAAAAAATACTTCTATAAACATACTTTAACTAATAGTTGGGGGTGCAGTCAACATTTAGTAGATTTTGTTACTGAATTAATTTTAAAAGATAATAACATTATTTGCGAACTTAAAGAGGAATATAAGCAAAAGAAAATATAAAAAAAAACTTCCCCCAGGAGCAAAGGAATTCTAAATATACGAATGTATATCTACTCTTATTCAAGAACCCAGCTTTAATCCTTCACAAGTAAGTTTTCTTTACAACAATAATATATCAAAGATGTTTATTATTGTCAATTATATTTTATGTATAAATTGATAAAAGATGTAAGTAATTGAATAATATTATCTTATAAAGTTAGTTTTTGGGAAGAAAATGAGAAAAAATCTCTTAAATTATTGACAAAAGCATAAAATAATAGTAAAATCATAATCGGTACATTTTGTTGGAGGGTATTAGGTATTGGGAACACTTAAGACCTGAAGATAACTTTTAAAAAAATATGAAGGAGAATAGAAATGAAAAGCACATTTATGCAAAGTAAAGAAACAGTTAACAGAACTTGGTATGTTATTGATGCTAAAGATATTCCTCTAGGAAGAGTTGCTAGTAAAGCTGCTGTTATATTAAGAGGAAAACACAAAGTAACATACACTCCTCATGTTGACTGTGGTGACTATGTTATCATTGTTAATGCTGATAAAGTAGCTTTAACTGGTAACAAATTAGAGGATAAAATTTATTATGATCACTCTAGATATGTTGGTGGTCTAAGAGAAAGAACTGCTAAAGAAATGAGAGCTAGCTATCCAATAGAGATGGTTGAAAGAGCAGTAAAAGGAATGCTTCCACATAATAGACTTGGAAGAGAAATGTATAAGAAATTATTTGTGTATGCTGGTGAAGATCACAAACATGCTGCACAACAACCTAAAGTATTAGAAATGGGAGGTAACAAATAATGGCTAAAGAAAAGAGAAGTTTTTATGGAACTGGTAGAAGAAAAGGATCTGTAGCTAGAGTTACTTTAACTCCTGGTACTGGTAAGATTACTGTTAATGGTAGAGATGTTCAAGAATATATGCCTTATGACGTATTAGTAATGGATTTAAAACAACCATTAGTAGTAACTGGTAATGAAAATACTTTTGATATTAATGCTGATGTTACTGGTGGTGGATTCTCAGGTCAAACTGGTGCTATCAGACTTGGTATTACTAGAGCATTACTTGTTTATGATGCTGGAAATGAAACTAATGAAGATTCATATAGAAAAGTTCTTAAAGCTAATGGATTTATAACTAGAGATCCAAGAGTTAAAGAAAGAAAGAAATATGGTCTTAAAGGTGCTAGAAGAGCTCCACAATTTAGTAAGAGATAATTTGAAAGAGGTTACATTTATTGTGACTTCTTTTTGTATATATTTATGGCTTATATATGATAGATATGTAGATATACTATTTATAGACTTTATGCTATAAATAGCACTGGAAGACGATAGGCTGAAAGTGAATAAAAAAAAGATGTAAATAATAAGTAAATTAAAGGTAATATTATTGCCTTTTTATTTTTATTTTGTTATTATATTAAGGTGAGGTGAAAGATAAATGACAAAATATGTTTATTTGTTTACAGAAGGTAATGCAGATATGAGAAACCTTCTTGGTGGTAAAGGTGCTAACTTAGCGGAAATGACAAATATTGGTTTGCCTGTTCCACAGGGATTTACTATTACTACTGAAGCTTGTACTAAGTACTATGAAGATGGACGTACAATTAATGATGAAATTCAAAGTCAAATTAATGAATACATTATTAAGATGGAAGAAATTACAGGAAAGAAATTTGGAGACAAAGAAAAAATCCATTATTAGTTTCTGTTAGAAGTGGTGCTAGAGCTAGTATGCCTGGTATGATGGATACTATTCTTAATTTAGGATTAAATGAAGAAGTAGTTAGTGTTCTAGCAGAAAAGTCTAATAATTCTAGATGGGCTTGGGATTGTTATCGTAGATTTATTCAAATGTATTCTGATGTTGTTATGGAAGTTGGTAAGAAATACTTTGAGCAACTAATTGATAAGATGAAGGAAGAAAAGAATGTTAAATTAGATGTTGAACTTACTGCTGATGATTTAAAAAGAATTAGCTAGAGAGTTTAAAGAAGAATATAAGTCTAATATTGGAGAAGATTTCCCAGATGATCCAAAAAAGAACAATTAATGGGAGCTATTAAGGCTGTATTTAGATCTTGGGATAATCCTAGAGCTAATGTTTATCGAAAGAGATAATGATATTCCATATTCTTGGGGAACTGCTGTTAATGTTCAATCAATGGCATTTGGTAATATGGGGGATGATTGTGGTACAGGTGTTGCTTTTACAAGAGATCCTGCTACTGGTGAAAAAGGTTTATTTGGTGAATTCTTAACTAATGCACAAGGTGAAGATGTTGTTGCGGGTGTTAGAACTCCGATGAAGATTACTGAGATGGCTGATAAGTTCCCAGAGGCATTTGAGGAATTTAAGAGAGTATGTGCTACTTTGGAAGAACATCACCGTGATATGCAAGATATGGAGTTTACTGTAGAACATGGTAAATTATATATGTTACAAACAAGAAATGGTAAGAGAACGGCGCAGGCTGCTTTAAAGATTGCTTGTGATTTAGTTGATGAAGGAATGAGAACTGAAGAAGAAGCTGTATTAATGATTGATCCTAGAAACTTAGATACATTATTACATCCACAGTTTGATAGTAAGGCAATAAAAAGCTGCTACTCCAGTTGGAAAAGGACTTGGTGCTTCTCCTGGTGCTGCTTGTGGTAAAATTGTATTTACTGCTGAAGATGCTGCTACTTATGGTATCGGTGGTAAGGGAGAAAAAGTTGTACTTGTTAGACTAGAGACTTCTCCAGAAGATATTACTGGTATGAAGGCTGCTCAAGGTATCTTGACAGTACGTGGTGGTATGACAAGTCATGCTGCAGTTGTTGCTCGTGGTATGGGTACTTGCTGTGTATCTGGATGTGGTGATATTATCATGAATGAAGCTAAGAAAGAATTTACTTTAGCGGGTAAAGTATACCATGAAGGCGATGTTATCTCTATTGATGGTACTACGGGTAATATTTATGATGGAGCTATTCCAACAGTTGATGCTACTATTGCGGGTGAATTTGGCCGTGTTATGTCATGGGCTGATAAGTATCGTAAGCTTGGTGTTAGAACTAATGCTGATACTCCTAAAGATACTAGAAAAGCAATTGAACTTGGTGCTGAAGGTATTGGACTATGTCGTACTGAGCATATGTTCTTTGATGAAGAGAGAATATTTAACGTAAGAAGAATGATTTTATCTGCAACAGTTGAAGATAGAGAGAAATATTTAAGTTTATTAATTCCTTATCAAAAAGGTGACTTTAAAGAAATGTATAAGGAATTAAAGGGTCTACCTATGACTGTTCGTTATATTGATCCACCTCTTCATGAATTTATTCCTAAGACTGAGGCTGAAATGAAAGAACTTGCTGAGGCTATGGGAATAACTGTAGAACATATTATTGATGTATGTAATGAATTACATGAATTTAATCCAATGATGGGTCATAGAGGATGTCGTTTAGCAGTTACTTATCCAGAAATTGCTAGAATGCAAACTCGTGCTTTAATGGAAGCTGCTATTGAGGTTCATGAAGAAGAAGGATATGATATTGTTCCTGAGATTATGATTCCACTTGTTGGTGAAGTTAAAGAATTAAAATATGTTAAGGATATAGTTAGTAGAAACTGCTGAACTTGTTAAGAAAGAAAAAGGTTCTGATATGGAATATCATATTGGTACTATGATTGAAATACCAAGGGCTGCTCTTACTGCTGATGCAATTGCTACTGAAGCTGAATTCTTCTCATTTGGTACTAATGATTTAACACAAATGACATTTGGTTTCTCTAGAGATGATGCTGGTAAGTTTTTTTTAGGAGCCTACTATGAAAAGAAGATTTATGAACAAGATCCATTTGCTAGATTAGATCAAGTAGGTGTTGGACAACTAGTTAAAATGGCTGCTGAAAAAGGTAAGGCTACAAGACCTAATATTAAACTTGGTATATGCGGAGAACATGGTGGGGATCCATCTAGTGTTGAATTCTGTCATAATATTGGATTAACATATGTTTCTTGCTCACCATATAGAGTTCCTATTGCTAGACTTGCTGCTGCTCAAGCTGCTATTAAAGCTAGTAAATAATTATATTAAAAGAACTTAGATATAATAGTTATCTTAGTTCTTTTTCTTTTTATGCACTTTGAGCTTGTAATCTCAAAGTGTTAGTTTAAGCCTTATGCAAGATAAGTCTTAAACTAATGTATTTATGTTTATCTATATGGTAATTAGATGAATAAAAAAAATACTATTATTTTAATAGAATTTTCTTTGTGTTATGATATAATTGATATGTAAGAAAGTGAGGGTTAATATAATGAATATGAAAGAAATACAAAAAAGAAATATGGGATAATAAAGTTAATAAAGGATTTAATATAGCAGATGTTAATAAAGAGTTTTGCTTATTATATGGTGAAGTAGCTGAAGCATATGATGCTTATAGAAAGAAAAAAGATGATTTAGGAGAAGAACTTGCAGATGTTGCTATATATTTAATGGGGCTTTCTGAAATGTTAGGCTTTGACTTAGAGGAACAAATATTAAATAAAGTATCTAAAAATAAAAAAAAGAGAGTTTATAAAGATATAAATGGGGTAAATGTAAGAATAAAAGATTAGTTATTTGGAGGTAAGATGAAGAAATATAATGTGATTGTTGTTTTTGATAAGGACCTAAATAAAACATTAATGTGTAAAAAAGAACTAAAGAACCATATAAGGGTATGTTTAATTTAGTTGGTGGAAAAATTGAAAGAGAAAATGATGGTCTTAATGAAGCGTATAGAGAATTAAATGAAGAGACTAATATAACTAGTGAAGATATTTCTTTGATACATTTTATGAATATTGAATATGTTGTGTTTGATAAGTTGATTGAAGTTTATTATGGTATATTAAATAAAGCGGTTAATTTAATAGAGGAAGTTAATAAACTTGAATGGGTTAGTATAAATGATAACTTTTTTGATATGAATAAATATGCTGGTGAAGGAAATATTGGTCATATAATTGAGGAAATTAAAATAAGTATGAATATGCATTAATTTACATATTCTTTTTAATAGTATTATTGATTATGTCACTAACTTTTTCTAGAGTATCTTTTGTTACTGGAGTATTTCCATTATTTATATGGGACTTCCATTCCCTGTTAAAGGTGTAACTTCCATTGGTACATAGGGTTTGGGCTATTAGCATTATCCAGTTACCAACGGCATTCTGCTCGGTACTTGTTAAATTATCTATTAGAGCTAATCCTATTATAAAGGCTAGGGCAGTTAATGATTTATCTTCGATCTTTTGGTTATTCATAGTAAATTTTATTCTTTTTTGCATAAATTAGTAGTGAAAGTGTTAAAAAAAACTATTTTAATGGTTGACACTAATCTCTAAAAATGGTATACTTATTTTGTTATTCAGAGAGCGGATGCTCTAACAACTGAATATGTACTATTTATGTTGATGGACCCTTAGCTCAGTTGGTTAGAGCATCCGGCTCATAACCGGGCGGTCGCAGGTTCGAGTCCTGCAGGGTCCACCAAATAATTTTTTGATGCGGGTGTGGCGAAATTGGCAGACGCGCTAGACTTAGGATCTAGTGGTTCATCCGAAGTGGGGGTTCAAGTCCCTTCACCCGCACCATTAAGGAATCCAGTTGAACTTTGGTTCAATTTACTAATAAATATCAATTCTAGAAATGGAATTGATTTTTTTTGTTGTGAAAAGAAAGGGATGATTTAATGGTAAATATCATTAAACAAGAAATTGATATTGAAGAGGCATTAAAAAAAAACAAACTAGAGATGATAGAACTACTGATAACTACTTTAATAAAATAAGTAATGATGCAAAACATGATCTTGCTTGTGAAATAGTTATCGAACTTGGAAATATGGAATATTGGGATGAAAAAAAGTTTAGAATATAAATATCAAATGACACAAGTGTTTGAAAAACTTCCTGAATTTATTCAAAAGATAGTTGAAAAATTATTTAATAATAATGTGTTAAGTTTATTTTCTTTCAAACATGATTATGATCCTGAAGAACGAAAAAAAGCAAATCAAGAATTTGTGAGAAAACATAATTTGTTTAACAAAAGAGAAATGAAAAAAAACCACAAAATGAAAGACTTATTAGATTAAATAATATAGCAAGAAAACAAATGGAACTATTAAAAAACAATAAATCATTTAATAACTTAGAATATATTGAAAATAGGGTAAATAATAAACAAACTTGACCATTGTAATAATAAAAGATGTCAAGGTAAATTTTACTCGACATCTATTTTTGTTTTTTATATTTATTCATTATGATAAAAATAGAAGTTAAAATAATGATACTTGAAATTAGAATAATGTACATTGTACTAATAGTTACATTATTATCAAAAAATGATATTTTGCAATCAAATGCTTTTTTTTTAATTCATAAATTACATCAACAGGTATATTTAATCTTAGCATTTCTCTAAAAGGTCCATTTAAAGAGTGATTCCTAAATAATGAGGTCGCATATGTGCCAGGCAAAAATGATAATATATTTTGTAAAGATTTACTAAAAGATGATAAAGGCATATATGCTCCACATAAAAAATCCATAACCAGCACTTATCATTGTTCCAACAGCAGTACTCTGACCTTGAGTAGAAAGATTAAAGTTCACGACTGACGAAAGAATTGTTCCAAAAAGAGTTAATAATAATACATCAAGTAATATTAATAAAACATCATTTATATTCATGTACCACCCTTGAAAATAAACATATATGAAGCATATTATTGCAACAACAATATTTACAATTAGTGTTGATATGAAAGTTGAAAGTACATAACTTAGTCCAATTTTAAATTTACTTATTGGTGTTACATTTATATCTTTAATTGTATTATTGACTTTATCTTGAACCATAAGTAGATTTGAAGTAAATGCTACTGTTACACAACTTACTGCAAGTAACGAAGACATTAATTGACCACTTACTAGAGCATTAATCAATTTATTTGGTAATTCAAAACCATCAGGTATAGCCGATAAAAAACTATCTCTATAAACATTAGCTAAAAAAGTTGCATATAATACAAGCAAAATAATTGGTGTTATTAATGAAGTAAAAAACATTCCTTTGTCAGAGAAATATACTTTAATATTTCTTTTTGTTAAATTAATAAGTTGACTCATTATTCTACCTCCAAATCGTATCCAGTAGCATTAAGAAAAACATCATCCATTTTTTTTCCTTTAACAACTTCATAATCTTTAAATAAACTCTTGTTTTTTATGATTAATTCTGTTGCTTCTTCTAATGTTTTAATTTCTATTTTAAACCCATCTCTTATTTTTGTGTATGGCTTATTTAATTTTTTTATTTCATCTTCATCAATATTATAAATAAGTATCATATCATAAGCAAATTTGTTTTTTAATTCAAGGGGAGTACCTTCTGCTACAATAGAGCCTTTGTCTAATATAACTATATAATCAGAGTCTACTGCTTCTTCCATATAGTGAGTAGTTAGAAAAATAGTCAGTTTGCTATTCTTTCTTAATGAATTAAGAACTTTCCATATTTTTTTTTTCTTGTTCCAGGATCAAGACCAGTAGTTGGCTCATCTAGTATTAATATTTCAGGGTTATGTATCATTGCTCTAGCTATATCAACTCTTCTTTTTTTGCCCACCTGATAATTGTGAAATGGTTTGTCTTTCAATTTCGTATAAAATCAAACAATTTTGATAATTCGTTATATCTTTTTACAAAATTATTTCCAGTTATTCCATAAAGAGATGCTTTAATTTTTAAATTATCATAAACCGTTAGTGATTTATCTAATAATGACTCTTGAAAGACAACACCAATTTTTCCTTTTTTAATATATTTATCATCACTGTCTACTTCTTTATCACAGACTAAAATTGTTCCTGAATCTTTTTTTAACTCACCACAAATCATATTAATTGTAGTACTTTTTACCAGCTCCATTTATTCCTAAAAAAGAAAAAATAATTCTCCATCTTTAACTCGGAAACTTAAATTATTAACGGCTTTAATACTTCCATAACTTTTGTTTAGATTATCTATTTTAATAATATTGCTCATTTTACACTCCTTAATTAATTTTCTCACATACATAATTATATCATTAAAACTATTTATTTTGTATAAACTGACGATATTTTGTTTTAAAAAGTAAAAATTTATATTATATTATATTTAGAACTGATATTTATCAGTTTATTCTTTATAGATATAAATGTTCAAAATAGGCTCTTATATCGCACTAAATTGTATATTAAGAAGTTCAAAGTAAATTTGGACTTTTTTAATACTTATTCACTCGAACCTCTTGACGCCGGTGCCATAATTGTATCATTTAATTTGTTAAATTAAAAGATTGGACTGTATATTTTACTATTTATTGTTAATAATATTATTGGTGAATAAATATGAAAGAGAATATTAATGTATTAGATGAAATTAATAAGGGTGCTTGTATGGGCATAGATGCTATTAGTTATATAATAGATAAAGTTAAGGATAAGAAATTTAAAAAACTACTTGAAAGACAGTCTAGCGAGTATAAAAAAGATATCTGAAGATATTAATGAAATTTATTTCTAAATATAATAGTGATGATGAACCACACGAGACTAATAAGATGGAAAAGACTATGACTTGGTTTGGTATTGAGATGAGAACTATGACTGATGATAGTGATGCTAAAATATCGGAGCTTCTCTTTAAGGGTACTAATATGGGGATACTTGAGGGAAGAAGAATATTAAATGATAAAAAGATGGATAAAGAAGTAGAGGAAATAGTAGATACTTATGTTAAGGTGCAAGAGAAAAATATTGAGGATTTAAAAAAATATTTATAATAAAGGGATAGTAATTTATCTCTTTTTTTCTATTGTATTTATATAGAAATTATATTATAATTTTAAGTATGGAAGTGATATGATGGATCAAAATAAAGTTGGCAATTTAATTAAAGAACTTCGTAAGAAAAATGGTTTAACGCAAGAGAAGTTTGCTCTAAAAATATGGTGTTACTTATCAGGCTGTCAGTAAGTGGGAAAATGGTAAGAATATTCCGGATATTGCTTTATTAAAAAAGAGATATGTAATGACTATGGTATTAATATTAATGATTTACTTGATGGTAAAGTAAATAATAAAAAAAATAAAAAAAGTAATAATTATTGTTAGTTCTATTGTAGGTTTTCTTACTGTACTAGGAGTTATTTTACTGATAGTATTTCATGATGATTCTTTTACATTTAAAACAGTATCTTCAAATTGTTCTAATTTTGAAATATCAGGAAGTATAGCTTATAATAAGAATAAATCATATTTATATATATCTAATATAGATTATTGTGGTGGTACTGATGATAATTTATATACTAAAATTGAATGTAGTTTGTATGAAGAAAGTGGTACTATAAAAAAGAAGATTGGTAGTTATGATTATGATGATAATGTTTTGATTAAACTTAATGATTTTTTGAAGAATGTTAATTTTAATATAGATAATTTTGGCAAGGAATGTAAGAATATTGAGAGTAGTAATATTTTACTAGAGATTAATGCTACTGATAGTAGTTAATAAGATAACTACTTATAAGGTTCCTTTATCTTTAAATGGGAACTGTTCATAGACTCAACTTTAAGTTTAGTTAATTCAACTTTGTTTATGTGGTAAAATAATTATAAATAGTTTATGATTATTATGAGGTGAAAAAAAGTGAAAAAGAAAATAATAATTTTAGTAGGAGTAGTTTTGGTTATAATGCTTGGTGTTTTGGGATACTTATATATTAATAAGAATAAAGATACTGATGGTATGAAGTTTGCCGAAGAGTATGGTAGTGTTACTGAAGATAATGTGTTTGTATACAAAAGTATTGATGAAATTATTAATATTTTAGAACATGGTACTGGGGTTGTTTATTTAGGCTTTCCTGAATGTCCTTGGTGTGCGGCTTATGTGCCTTATCTAAATGAAGTGGCTAAAGATAATGACGTAGAAAAAAAGTATACTACTATAATATATTAAACGATAGAAAAGATAATAATGATAATTATAAAAAATTGGTAGAAATACTCAAAGATCATTTGAGATATGATGAAGAGGGTAATAAGAGAATCTATGCTCCTTCAGTAATAGCGGTTAAAGATGGAGAAATTGTTGGTTTTGATGATGAAACTGCTGCGGATACTAAGGGATATGAAACTCCTAAAGAATACTGGGAGAATGAAGATTTAGGGGGCTTAAGACTAAACTCGCTAAGATGTTTGAGGATACTAAAACTAATATTTGTACTAGTGATTGTAATAAATAAAAAAGAAGGTAACGTGGTTACTTTCTTTTTTAACCTAAAGCTATATCTAATATCATCATTACTGAGAATCCTATTAATGTGAATAAGGCCATTAATTCTTTTCTCTTATTTGTTTGTGATTCAGGAATTAATTCTTGTACTACAACATAAATCATAGCTCCAGCAGCAAAACTTAGTAAATAAGGAAGAAGTAGTCGTACCTTTAGTACAAGAAGAGCTCCTAGTACACCGGATATTGGTTCTACTATGCCACTTAACTGGACCATAGAAGAAGGCTTTCTTTCTACTCAATCCTTCTCTTCTTAAGGGAACACTAACAGCAGTTCCTTCTGGAAAGTTTTGGAGACCTATTCCTAGGGCTAATAATAGGGCTGTGGATAAAGTAGCACCATCTAGACCATATATTATTGAGCCAAAGGCGACACCAACTGCAAGTCCTTCAGGGATATTATGTAGTGTTATGGATGTTATTAACATTAAGCATCTTTTAAAGCTATTATTTTTATTTTCTTTATTAGTTTTTTTAGATAGTTTTTTATCAAATAGATTGAATAGTTTATCTCCGATATATAGAAGTAAACCACCACTAAAGAAACTAATAAATAGAACAAGGGTTACATTCATATTTAGGCTTTCAGCCATGTCTCTAGCGGGTGATAATAGTGAAAAAAGTATGAGGCAGCAATCATTACTCCAGCGGCAAAACCGAGCATGGCATCCATGACATTTTTATTTATTTTTTTGAAAATAAAAACTAAGAGGCAGCTCCGATAGCGGTAACACTATAGGTAAATAGAGTAGCTATAAAAGCAAGTAAGATTGGACTTACATTATTTAAAAATTCTATCATAAAGTATCAACTCCACACTAATAGGTTATGATAGTTTTTATTTATTGTATAGGTTATTTGGAATATTTTTTTATTTTTTAGTGATTTAATATTTACTTTGACATAGTTATCTTGATATGTGAATATTAAATCGTTATCACTAAAATTATCTTTTAAGAGTATTCTTTGGGTTACATATTTAAAATATAGTAATCTAAACATATCTATATCAACTTTACTATTATCTTTTTTATAGAAGATTAATTCTTTATTTGGAATTATTTCTTCTAATACATAGCCATCACTTTCTATTTTTATTTAAATCTCTATTCATAATATACCTCATACTAAAGAAGAGACTACTAATATAGTAATCTCTTTATATAAACAGTAGTTATATTCTACTGTAATAATATTATATGTTTAATTTTTAATATTATACTATTATTTATATTTTTTTGGATTACTGCTCCAATGAATATTATAACATAAATTATAGGTATTGGTAGTAGCAAATATGGGTATATCGTATATAGATATTCATTGAAGCTAGTATTGTTTTTAAATAGGAGATATGATAATATAATCATTAGAATAGTTATTATGAAATTTATTAGTTTACTTTCTTTTATTTTTGATATTCTTTACTTACTGAATAGATAGTCATGGCTATTACTGTTATTCCTGATAATATCCACTGGAATGATAGGAAGTTTTCTATTCTATCGATAAAGTTAAATAATGATATTCTTTTTAGGGTTATATATACTGGATACTGATATGTTTGAAGAAGATATTTACCTAGAATACTACTTGTTACTATGGCTATGGTGAATATTATTATCATACTTATTAGATAGGTTATGATGAAATATTTTTTTGTTTTGGTATTGTTTTCTATTTCTTTTTTTGGTATAAATAGTATATGGTATAAATAGGGGAAGTAAAACTTAGGGTATTTCCTAGTCCAGCAATTAGTGGCTTTTTTATCCAAACTCTAATATTGGTTGTAGGCTATCTAGTTTTATTTCTTTTGGATAGCCCTAATACGGCGATTAGGAAAAACTATGATGATTATTATACTATAAATGGAACTGGTTTTGGTAATTACTTTTATTCCTTTATTTGCTATGAATAGTGATGTTAAACTTATTACTATGATTATTATTAATAATGGGGTATTGGTTAGATACTGGGAGATGACAAAGTTACCTAGATTGAATAGGTAGGTTATTCCTAATATAAAGAGAAAGGGGATAGTTAGATAGTTGATTATGGTACCTACTGTTTTACCAAATATTATTTTGTTTTTTTCATTTATGGGTTTATCTATTTGATAGTTAAATAGATATAATATTATACATAGGGGTATTAGACCTAGTATAGAGCCAAACAAGACACTAAAATAAGAATCAATACCGGATATGTTTTGATACTTATAAATGGGGCTAGGCCTAAGGTACATGAGAAGAAAGAGTAAGAACATAGTACTTGATATTTCAATGTTAGTTATTTTTTTATTTTCATATTCTATTCCTCCTAGAGTATTACCTTTTTCGTATAGTTTGATATTTGATTTTACTTCTAGAGTTAGATTAGGGAAGATACTTTCATACCAAGTATCTTTATAATGGGTATTATAATATTTAGGATTTCCTCTATAGAAACTTTGTCTAAAACTAAATATATCGGTATTATATTTTTCTCTCATACTATTAAAGTTTTTTTTGATCTAATATCTTCGATATGTTTATTTAATTCTTTATTTAGTCTATCTGTTTCTTTTGATTTTGTTATATTGGTATTAGAGTGAAACTCTTTTATTCTTGTTTTTACCAGATATATTTAATGTTATTTTATTATCTTTAATATCAGGAGATATATCTGACTCTATTTTGTATAATTCAAACACACTATAATTATCTTTATAATCTAAATTTATAATACTTTCTTTAGTACTGCCAATAATTATACTATGTACTTTTTTGACTCTTCTTCAGTTAAATATCCGAGAAAGTCTTTTCCTTTGAAAATAGCAGTAGTACCAATCTTGGTCAGTGCTTTAGGGGTGGATGTTGTTATGTTTTCTTTTTTGTCTCCTTCTTCAGCATTACCGTATACTATAATTGATGGTAAGCTTATTTCGAGTGTCGGATCTAAATACATATTTAGTAGTTCATTTAATGTATATACTGGAGTTAAACCGAGTACTTTTTGTTGTAATTCCAGAGATTGTTTAATATTAGAGGAAGAAAAATTAGTGAGTAGTGTTTGAATAGTAACAGCCTTAGTGCTATCATCACCTCTTGCAATAACAAATTTAACTTCAGTACGAGATTCTGGTTCTCTAGAGAAATACTCTAATATTTCGGGCATATGATTAGTGGCGGCTTCTTCACTTAAGACAATAATTTCTAACTGAGCAGCATATAACTGTCTAGGAGAGTCAATAACAACATTACGAAGGGCATCTTGTAGAGTGGGAGCGGATGAATAGTAATTTACGAACGGAGAGTTGTTGGCACTTACGGCATCTTGTTGTTTGGTGGGATTTATTACTTCAACGATTATATTGAAATTATTATCGCTATAATCGATACTTAAGGCAGTAGTTATGGCTAGTTCATTTAATTCTCTATAGTTGTAGCAGCCACTTAATAGGGGTATTATTAATAATATGCTTAGATATTTAATTTTTTTTTCATGATTTACCTCCCTAGTTATATTGTTTGTTAGATATTTATTTCTTTTTAGTTCTACTTCGTAATGGAAATTTTATTAGACTATTTTTGATATCAGCATTTATACTGACAAAGGGCATCATATAAGAATAGCCAAAAAAAGAGTTTATATTACATAGATTGGTTATAAATATAATGAAGACTATGAAGATACCAAACATTCCTATAGAAGTACCTCCGATCATGAAGAGAATTCTATACCATTTAACAGCATTAGTGAGTTCTGGTTCGGTTATTATTAAAGCACTGATAGCGGTAATGGCTACGATTATAATCATAATTGGAGATACGATACCGGCATTAACTGCGGCTTCTCCTAAGATTAGGGCTCCTACTATGGAAAGGGCTGAGTTGGATATATTGGGGGATTCGATAATCACTTTCTCTTAGTATTTCAAATGATAAAAACATTAATATGGCTTCAAAGATGGCGGGAAAGGGTACGGTACTTCTTTGAGAAGTAAAACTTGTTAGTAGATCTAGAGGTATCATTTCTTGATTGAAGGTAGTTAGGGCTATATATATACCGGGAGTCATAATGGTAATTATGAGAGCAATATATCTTAATACTCTTATGAAAGTACCGCTATAGGTTTTAAAGTCTTTATCATCTTGAGATAGAAAGTAATCGTTTAGAAAGACAGGCAATATTAGAGCAAAAGGGCAGTTATCTATGATTATTACTAGTCTACCATTTAATAGACTACTTACTACTTTATCTGGTCTTTCGGTAGTCATAATAGTGGGAAATATAGTCTTTGTTTCTTTTTCTATTAGATGTTTTAAGGTACCCGAATCTGTTACATTATCGATATCGATGTTATTTAGCTTATCTATGATATAGTCTTTTAGTTTATTATCTATGATACCGTCGATGAAGAGGATACTTACTTTGTTTTTGGTATATTTACCTAGTTCTATATCGGTATTCCATAGTTTGTTGGATTTTATTCTTCTTTTAATTAGACCAATATTAGTTTCAATATTCTCAGTAAAAGAGTCCATTGGACCACGAATAGTGGTTTCGGTAATAGCTTTATCGATACTTCTAGAAAGATTCCTTTTTAACTTCAAGGGCTAATGAATAGTCATCTTCGATTAGAAGAATTAAGAAACCATTATTTAGGTATTTACAGATATCTTGATAGTCTTTTATTTCTTTTATTTTGATATTACTTATATTGTTGTTTTTATAGTGTCATATAAGGAATCTTTATCGTTATATATTTTTTCGATATAGTCTAGACTACGATAGATGAAATTGGACATTTTTTCTTTTGATCGGTTAAAGCTTCATGATATATTAAATCTATTTTGATATTTTTTATGTATTTTTTCTCTATATATGATATAACTACTGGTACTGGTATCTTCTTTTAATTTTTTTATTATTTTGTTATTCATAACTAATTCACCTAATATTATTATGGTATATTATTATGAGATTATAATTATTTTTTTTTGGCTATTTTACATATAATAATAGTAGAAAGACTTGACGTACGTAAAAAAGTACGCTATAATGTAAATGTAAATGTGAGGTGAATTGAAATGAGTACTATAAATATTACTAATGCAAGAGCTAATTTATATCAATTGGTTTCGGATGTTAATGTTGGTTTTAATCCAATTACAATTGTTAATAATAAGGGAAAGAATGCCGTTTTGATTTCTGAAGATGAATGGGAATAGTATTGAGGAAACTTTGTATTTATCTAGTATTCCAGGGCTTGTTAATAATATTAATGATATTAGAAAGAACGAAGACTGGAGTAAGGCTGAGGTGTTTTCTGATGCAGAAGAGTGGTAACTTTTATGTAATTAAGTTTTCTAAGATGGCTTTAAAAGATAAAGTTAAACTAAAGAATTCTGGTCTTGATAAGACTGCTAAAAATATTCTTTTTGCTAATGAGTAGTGATCCTTTTTGTTATCCTCCTTCGTATGAGAAGCTTTATGGTAATTTAAGAGGGCTATATTCTAGAAGAATAAATAGACAGCATCGTATTGTATATGAGGTAGATGAAGTGAATAAAGAAATACATATTATTAGAATGTGGACTCATTATGATGATGTATAATAATTTTTTTGTTATGTTCACTCTAAGCCAAAGTCTTAGAGTGTTATTTTGAGCCTAAGTTTAGTCTCAAAATAAAATCTATTATATATAAGCAGGAATATATACTTAAGATTTATTCAGTTATTATGATATGGGTATATAAGATAATATTAATGGGGAGTTAGTATTATTTTTTCTTTAATTTATATGTAAAATTTGTTATATTAATTGACAAAAAATGCAAAAAAAATTATAATTATACTAGAGGTGGTTTAGTGTGAACTATACTAATAGAGAAGTAGTAAGAAGATTAAAACAATATGATATGTTTTTAAGTAGTCTAGAGTTAACTAATGATGATCTTCAGAGAGAGAGAATATGTGATCAGTTAGATAAAATAGAAAAGCAAATATTATTAGAGACTAATACTGAATATGAAGAAGAGTATATGACTCTTCTTAGTGAAGAACCAAAAGCTATTTTCTGAAGAGAAGGCTCGTCTTAGAAATATTATATCTTTAATTGAAGATAGAAAAAAATATTTAGAAGAGAGAAAATTAAAACACAAAAGAATAACTGGTTCTTTAGTAGAGTTAACTACTTTTCTTGGAGAAGATAAATTATTAGACTTTAAGAATAGACTTAGAATAATAGAAAAATATGAAGATAATAAAGTTAAGCAAGAGAAGATAATTAAAGAGATGAAATCACTTGATATTAAGATTAGTGAGGCTTCAAGAAATGTTAAGGCTAATACTAGACTTAATGAGAGTTTAGAGAATAAGATGATTAAGAAGATAGATAATGTTTTAGAGGAACTTAATCTATATTCTTTAGTAGACCAAAAAGAAGTGATATTACTAAGAAACAGGAATCTTTAAAGTATGCTCTTGATATGGCTAAAGATAATTGAAAGAGTTCTAGATCACTAGGAGATTCTTCTTATATAATTGAATGTGATAGTTTATTATCAGAAGTTACAATAGAATATTCTAAATATAATGAAGAATTAAATATATTAAAGTTAATTGATATATATGATAAGATGACTTCTAGTTATGAAGAGTTACTTACTAAGAGAGAAAAAATAGATGAAATATTTAAAAATATTGATGAGAGTGAACTTTATAAGAGATTATATGACGAACTATCTAAACAATATAATACTATTAAGTTAGAACAAAGAGATATAGAAACTTATGAAAAGTTAAAAGAAGAAAGAGAAACTATGAATAAGATTTTATATGATATTGATGAAGAAAATAATTCTAAGGAGTTTAAATTAGTTCTTAGTGAACTTATTAGAAATGAAGATAGAATTAAAGAAGAGAGAGTAAGACTTGCTAAGAGAAATGAATATAATGAAAGACAAAAGAGAATTGCTGAAGAACAAAAGATAGAGGCTGCGAGAGTAAGAAGACAGAAGTTAATCGAAGAAGCAAGATTAAAAGAACAATTAGCAAGTACTGAGAGACTAAAGAAATTACAAGATGAAACTGTTATTAGTCCAATTAATGAAGAAGAAAAAAAGAAGCCTATACCTAATCCATTAAAGAATAAAACATTTTGATAATTTGGATTTAGATAATGACTTTGATACTGATGAGTTGTTTGGTAAAACTAAGATAGTTCCTAATAAAGTAGATAATTTGGTTAAGAAAGAACCTATAATAGAGGAAAGTAAAGAGGAAGTTCCTTTATGGGAATCACCAGTAGAACCTAAGAAGGAAATAAGAGAAGAACCTATAAGAAAAAGAGATTCCTGATAGGGTTAGTGATTTACCAAGAGTATCAGATTTTGTTCCAAAAGAAGCTCCAAAAGAGATTCCAAAAAAGAAGAAGTAAAAGATTTATTTAAAGAAGAAGATAATAAGGTAGAACTTAATATTGAAGATAAAAAAAAGAAGAAAAGAGTAAAAAATCAGGTAGTATATATGATTTATTAGAAAATAATAAAAATATTATTTGGAATAGTACTGGTACTAGTGATAACATTAATAAGAGTACGATACCTGTAATTGGAAATAATAATTTGAAACCTGAAATACTAGGAAGTAGTAAGGTAGATGATTTGGCATTTCCTGATATGAATAAAAAAGGAAGGTGAAATATTATGGAAGGAAACAATGTAAGATCTTTTGAAAATCTATGTAAGATATTTGAAATGCGTATTAAATTAGATAGAGAAAAGAAAGTTAAGACTCCTAGTGATGTACTTATTAACTATGAAAAATATGCAAAGAAAATAGATAATATTTATAATGAAGAATTTGAAAAAAGAAGTTAGACCTTTAATAACACCTTCAAAAACTATTGAAGAAGAAAAAGATAGATTAGAAAAAAATTAATTAAGTTACTTGAGGATAGATTAGAAAAGAGAAAAATGATTTAGAAGATAGATATTATTTGGCTACTGGAGATTATATATCTGGACTTCAAATAGTTATATCTGATAAAGAATTAGATGAAAAAAGAGAAAGACTTGGTTTAATTAATAAATACTTAGAAACTACTAGTGAGATAGAAAGCGTTCATGATAGTATATCTAAGTTAAAAGTACTATTAAGTGAAGAAGAAGAGAAGAAAGAAGATTATAAAGGTAAGAATCAAATTATGGAAGATGATGATTTGTATTCTGAGTTTATGAAAGTAATTAAAGAAGATAATGCTTATAATAATATTACTGAAGATAATATTGATGAAGAACTTAATAATATTAAATCTTTGGTTAAGGAAAGTAAGGAGACTCTTGATGTTACTAGAGATAGTGTTAAGAACCTAATTACTAGTGGTTTAGAGGATGATTATTCTTCATATGTAGATGAAGCAGAAAAGAGTTACTTTTGTTATTAAGAATAAAGAATTATTCTTAAAGTTATATAAACTTGTTAATACTTTTTGAGGATGATTTTAATGGTATCTTTACAAAAAAAAGAGATAATATTGAAGAAATACTTGATGAGAGAAAAAAGCTTAAGAGAAGACTTATCTATTACTGATATTGATGAATTAACTTTTTTGAAAAAAAAGTATTAGAACAAATTAGTGTTACTGATAAAGAAGAAAAAGAAGTACTTGACAATATTTCTAATTATACTAGTAGAATTGAATTTAAGGAAAGTAGACTTCTTGATGAATTAGAACATGATAATAATTCAGTAGAGATACTTGCTATACTTAGAGAATTTAATTTAATTGACACTTATGATAGTGATGAATATGGTAATGATGAGGAATCTAAAGAGGATACTTCTGGTGAGATTAAAGAAGAAACAAAAAGAGGAAGAACTTCAAGAAAAGGAACCTATTGTTAAGGAAGTTATAGATCCTTATAGAATAAAAAAGATGTTAGAGATGCTCCACTTACTCTTAATTTAGGTCTTGCTAAGTTAAAAGGTGAGGCTGTTAGAGAAAAGGTTAATAAGAAATTGAATCCTAAACCTGTATCTTTTGATGAAATATTATCTGATACTAAGAAGGAGGAACCTGTAGTACCTGAGAAGAGTGAAGAACCATCTTTAGAAGTACCTAGTATTCCTGAAGAAACTAAAGTAGAAGAAAAGAAAGATGATACTCCAGCTACTCCAATGTGGGAAATGCCTAAGTGGGAGGAACCTGTAATTGAGAAACCTAAAGTAAAACCTCCAGTATGGAATATACCTACTTCTAGTGAAAATAAAGAAGATGATAAGATAGTAAGTGCTGTTCCTTTATGGGAGGATATTAAACCTAAATTAGGAGATAATACTCCAAATAATTTAGATACTAATATAAATATTTTTGATACACCAAGTAATAGTACTGCTACTGCTAATAATAATGATGTTAATAATAATATAAATAACAATTCTTTCTGGATACCAGTATCTGATGAGAAGATGGAAACTAGTTCTTTTCCAAATATAAATATTCCAATAAATGATGGATTATCTAGTAATGATAATTTTGGATTCCCAGAATTAAATAATAACTAAAGGAGACTATGTTATGTTAAATATTAATAAAGTAATTGTACTTGAAAATGGAGAAGAATACTTAGTATTAGATAAAGTTAATTATCAAGATACTGATTATTATTATATTGCTAAAGTTAATGAGAGTGAAACTGATATAGAAAATGATTATAAATTGTGTTGGTGGTTGTTACCGAAAAGGATAATAATAAAGTTATTACTGAAGTAACTGGTGAGGAAAAACTTAAAGAAATATTACCACTATTTGAAAGTACTATATAGATAAAATAAAGACCTTAGGTTTGTCCTAAGGTCTATTTGTATCTTTCTAACTTGAATGGTTTGGTTATAATGTCGTAGCCGGCTTTTGTTATTTCTTTAGTTACTTTTTTAATATTTCATCATTGTACTCTAAATTTCTTTCTTTTAAGAGATTTTTTAGCACTTGTAACCAAGATAAGTCTTCTTTATTATCATACTTAATTAGTTCTGTTACTAATTCTTGTACTTTTTATCCATAAAATCACCCTCTAATAGGAGTATAATATAAAAAGATAGCAAAATATGTAACTAAATAGGTTACATTATATAAAAATTATGACTTATATATGATTGATATGTAAATATTTTATTTTAAGACTTAGAATAAGGCTTAAAATAACACTAAAAAAGACCTTGGCTTTTAGTGAAAGGAGAAAAAGAAATTAATTTACTTATGTTAGTTTATTTGATATAATTAGTTAGGATGGTGTTAGATATATGGATTATATTTCTATTGATAATTTTGAAGGACCTTTAGATTTACTTCTTCACTTAGTAAAAGAATCTAATATAGATATATGTGATATTAAGATAGATGAAATTACTGAAAAGTATTTAGATTATATTAGAAAACAAGATGAACTTAATATTAATATTTCTTCTTCTTATTTAGTTATGGCTTCAGAACTTATGTATATTAAGTCTAAGTCATTATTACCTAAAGTAAAGAATGATAATGATGAAGAAGTAGATGAAGAACTTACTAGAGAGAATTTAATTAATAAATTGATAGAATATAAAAAATATAAAGAACTTACTCCTACTTTTTAAGAAATTAGAAGAGGATAGGAAAAAATATTTATATTAAGAGTCCTGAGAGGGTAAGTGAATATACGGATAATCATGAATATGGTGTATTATTCTACTAGCAATGATTTACTTGAGGCTTTTAAGAAGTTTTTAGAGAGAAAAGAGAAAGAGAAACCTCTTAATACAACGGTTACTAATAAGGAAATATTCAGTAAGAGATAGAAAGAAGAGTATTAGAAATATTTTTACATAATAAGAAGAAAGGCTTACTTAGAAGAATTTATTGAAGAATATAATAGGCCTTATTTAGTAGTTACTTTTTTAGGAATATTAGAAATGGTTAAAGAGAAAAGATGTTGTTATTAATCAAGATAAGAATTTTGATAAAATACTTGTAGAATTGAGGTAGAATATGGATGCAATTATAGAGGGTCTTTTATATGTACAGGGTGATATCGGTCTTACTATAAAAAAGATATTATGAATATATTAAATATTGATGAAGAGACTGCAAAGAGAGAAGTACTTAATTTAAAGAATTATTATGATGATAATAAGAGGGGCTTAGAATTAATTTCTTGGGTAATACTATTAAACTTACTACTAGGGAAGAACATAAGGAATATTATACAGAAGTTATTAGAAAATCCTAGTAGTAATAGTTTATCTAATTCCGCTATTGAGACACTAGCGGTTATTGCTTATAATGAACCTATTACTAGGGGAGAAGTTGATTCTTTTAGAGGGGTTGATTCTTCTTATGTTATGAGAAGGTTACTGGCTAAAGGGATTTATTAAGGAATGTGGTAGAAGTGATGCTCCTGGTAGACCGATATTATATAAAACTACTGATGAGTTTTTGGATTATTTTGGTATGGCTTCGAAAGATGATTTACCTAGTATTGAAATGTTAAATGAGGATAAAGAAGAGGAAAAGGACTTATATACTTCTATATACAAGGAGGGGGATAATGATGGAAGAGAGAGTAGTAACTAATATTGAACTTGATGAAGATAGAGATAATAATATTAGACCGAGTAGTTTAGATGAATATGTTGGTCAAAGTGAGATTAAAGAGAATCTTAATGTATTTATTAAGTCTTCTCTTATGAGAGGAGGAGTGTCTTGATCATATTTTTGTTATATGGTCCTCCAGGACTTGGTAAGACTACTCTTGCTTATATTATTGCTAATGAACTTGGTACTAATATTAAAACTGCTAGTGGACCTTCTATTGAAAAGACAGGGATTTAGCAGCAATACTTTCTACTTTGGAAGAGGGGGGATGTTCTATTTATTGATGAGATACATAGGATACCTAGATATATTGAAGAAATTTTATATCCAGCAATGGAAGATTTTTACTTAGATATAATAGTAGGTAGTGATGGTTCATCTAGAAATATTAAGATTAATTTACCACATTTTACTTTAGTAGGAGCTACTACTAGGGCGGGTGATTTATCTAGTCCTTTAAGAGATAGATTTGGTATTATTGCTAAGCTTAATTATTATACGGAAGATGAGTTGTATAGTATTGTTAAGAGAACATCTAGAGTACTTGATACTCCTATTACGGATGATGCTGCTAGAGAACTAGCTAAGAGAAGTAGAGGTTACTCCGAGAATTGCTAATAGGTTATTTAAGAGGGTTAGGGATTTTGCTTTGGTATATGGTGATGGTATTATTAATGAGGATATATTATCTACTTCTTTAGATAGATTAAAGGTTGATAAGACTGGTCTTGATGAGACTGATAGACTTCTATTAACAGCAATTATTGAAAGATTTAATGGAGGACCGGTTGGTCTTGAGGCTTTAGCATCCTCTATTGGGGAAGAAGCTTCTACTATTGAGGATGTATATGAACCTTATTTATTACAACAGGGTTATTTAAAGAGAACTGCTAGAGGTAGAGTTGTTACTGATAAGACTTATGAATATTTAGGAATTGAAAAGTAATATTTATTTATTCCCTAACAAGCCTATAATAATATAGTCTTGTTAGGGGCATTTCAAAGCCTATGGTCTTTGAAATGAATGTTTTTTGGGAGAGGTAATTTAAAATTATTATTTAAAATATTTCTGACAATATATTAATAGCAAGTTAATACTTATTAGGGATAGAATTTAGGAATTATATGTGGTTTCTTTGATTATAATGATATAAAAAAAAATTATCTACATATTTTGAAAATAAAAGTGTTTGTTAATGGTACTTACTAAAAATATATTGAAAATGTTTGAATAGTTCAGTTATTGCAAAATTTGCAATAATTGAAAAAAAAATTGTATAATTCAACTGTCGCAAAATTTGCGACAACTGCTAATTAGGTATATTATATTTAAAATTATAATTTAAAAGAATGGAGGAAAAGGTTATAAAAAACGAAAATTGTATTATTTGAAAATCAAGATGTTAAATTAGAAGTCAATATGAAAGACGAAACGGTATGGTTAAATGCTAATCAAATGTCTGAATTATTTGGTAGAGATTCTAAAACTATTAGAAAGCATATTGATAATGCATTAAAAGAAGAACTTGATAATTCAACTGTCGCAAATTTTGCGACAGTTCAAAAAGAGGGAAATCGAAATATTACTAGAAATATAAGAGTACTATAATCTTGATATGATTATTAGTGTTGGTTATAGAGTTAAAAGTAAGAATGGTATTGTATTTAGGAAATGGGCTAATAAAATTATAAAGGATTATTTAATTAAAGTGATATGCTGTAAATAATAAGAGACTAGAATATTTAGAAAAAACAATTAAATTACTTGATATTGCTGGAAGAATAAATGGTGAACTTAGTGCTAATGAAGCACAAAAAGTATTATAAAAAGTTATAAATAAGTATTCTAATGCTTTAAATTTACTTGATAAATATGATTATAAGAAAGTATCTAAACCTAAAGGTACAAAAAATAATAAAAAAAGATTACTTATGAGGAATGTATTAATATTATTAATACACTGAGGTTTAATAATTATAGTGATTTGTTTGCTTTAGAGAGAAATAATGGTTTAAAAGGAATAATTGATGATATATATAGTACTTTTGATGGTAGTGATTTATATTCTACAGTAGAAGAAAAGGCTGCAAATATGTTATATTTGGTTACTAAGAATCATGTTTTTATTGATGGCAATAAAAAGAATAGCGGCAACTTTATTTATATACTTTTTGAATTATTATGGACTATTATATAATGAAAAGGGGTATGGTTATAGATAATAATACTTTAGTAGCTGTTACTATACTAATTGCACAATCTGATCCAAAAGAAAAAAGAAGTACTTGTAGATTTGATTATGAACTTTTTAAAGGGAGAATAGATATGAGAAAGTTTAATTATATTACTGATTATAGTTTAATTAATTCTAGTGTAAGAGGTTATATTATAGAATTAGAGAAAGAACTTGCTATGCTTATTGATATGGAAAAAGATAATAATATTTATATTGAAGCTTATAGGAAATTAAAAGGAGTTTAAAAATAAATATTCTGATATGCATGATGTTTATAATAAGATATTAAATGATTTACTTAGTAACGAGAGTGTTGAATATTGTGTTAAGAATGGTAAATATAAAGAAGATGCTTCACTAGGTGGGATTAGAGTTTGAAAAAAGATTTAAGAGAATTATTTGCGTTAGAAGAAAGATGTAGAAGTCATTCTGTAAAATTATGGAAAAGGGATTTAACTAGTTATGATGATATCAAAAATGGTGAAGATTTTATGATGGTAATTCATGCTAGTTATTTACTTCCTGGTACTCCTGATAATGACAATTATAAAAATAATCAATATAGTAAACAATATTTATCTTGTTCTTTGATTTCTAATAGAGAACTTAATACTTTTAATGGTACTAAGACTTTGTTTGTTATGGATGTAGATGATGATAATTATATTGCTTCTTCATATGTAGATGCTGTAACAGCAGATGCTTCAAGATCTGATTTTAATACTTTAAAAGAAATTGATGTTAATGGAAATAAACATTATATTAAGGTTGGTTATACAAATAATAGAAAAAAAGAAGCGGTAACCTCTATTGGTAGTCCTAAAATGATAGAAGAATTAAGTATTCAAAGGGAATTAAAAAATAGTGGGAGAGTTATATAGATATAATAGTCAAACTAATGAAGTCGTATTAGATAGAACAAAAACAAAAAAATGAGAGGAGCTATACTTTTAAGTGATGGGTGTGATTTACTATTAGAAGAATATCTTAGACTTAAGAGTCTAGGAGTAAAATTTAAATGTATTAATAAGGGATTATATAGACAGAAGAGTAATATATCACCTTATACTGATGAAGAATATAATAATTTTCTTATCTCTTTAGATAACTTAGATGATGTTATTAGAAGATATAATGTTTCTTATGAAGATTTATTTGATTTTTTATCAAGAAGTTGTTATACCTATGAAATATGATGAAAGAGTAATGAATGATATTAATAAAAAAAAGTTATCTTTCTATGGTATTGGTGATTCTAGTGATAGAGGTAGATAAGCACGATAGTTAACTTATAGTGAACTAAAAATGGTAAATAATGGTAAAAAATGTACACAAATGGTACATTTTTTTTTTTTTTGCCATTTGTGATATAATATTTGTGATTTTATGAGAAATGTTGTCTGGGGGATGATGTTAGTGAGTTTAATTGAGAATATAGAAGAAATTAAGAAAGAAATAAGAACTAATTCTAGTAATAGTTTTGATATTATTAAGAATAATGTTCCTAAGTATACAATGTATCGATATGTTAGAGAATGTAATAAGAATAATTTGAATAATTTTGCTTTTAGATTTGGAAGAAAAAAAGATATACTTATGGTGAATTTATTGAACTAATTGATAGATATGCTAAAGGATTTATAGCTATGGGGATTAGAAAAGGTGATAGAGTAGCGCTTTTACTTCCTAATTTACCAGAGTCTACTATTATTATTTATGCATTGAATAAAATAGGAGCCATTTCAGATAATATTGATCCTACTAGTAAAGAAGATAGAATGAAGTATTTTTTAGAAAAAGAAAAAATAAAAGCTATTGTATGTTTTGATAAAGTATATGAAACTGGAGTTAAACCTATTGAGGAGTATATATATAATGAACTTAATATTGATAAGGTATTAATTACTAAGATTACTGATTCTTTACCTTTGATTGAAAGTGCTTTATATAAAATGAAATGTAAAGATGAAGATGTTGTTAAGAATGTAAGTACTTTGTATAGTGGTATTAATATTCTTAATGTAAATAGATTTCTTAGAGAAAGTAGATATCAGTTAAGTTATACTAATCCATATACTGAAAATGAAATTGCTACAATATGTCATTCTTCAGGAACCACTGGTATACCAAAGACTATTCCTTCAACTAATGAGAATGTTAATTTTATTGCTTTTCAACATCAAGTATCAAATATAGATTATAGTAGAGTTAAAACATTTTTACATGTACTTCCTGGTTTTGCTCAATTTGGTTTTTCTGATTCGATGCATTTAGGACATAGTTTAGGATTAGAAATGATAGAAATACCAATATTTTCTCAAGAAAATATTATTGATATTTTACTTAAAACTAAGGCTAATTGTTTATTTTGGTTCACCATCTTTTTGGCTTAGATTAATAGGTGATGATAGGTACAAAGATGCTGATTTATCTTTCTTATATGAAGCTGTTTATGGTGGTGGAAGTCTTACAATAACTCAAGTGGCTAATATTAATAGATTTTTAATATCGCATAATGCTAAGTGTTTACTTAGAACTGGTTATGGTATGAGTGAATTTAATGGTACTTGTATATTAGAAGATCCTTTTATGTCTACTCCTGGTAGTTGTGGAATTGATTTACCTGGTGGTAGTGGTATTATTATTAATCCTGATACTATGAAAGAAGTATCTACAGGTGAAAGTGGTAATTTATATTATAGTAAGGGTAGTAATCCAATATGTGAGTTTGATGGTAAGGTCTTACACGAAGTATTAAATATTAATGGAAGAGAGTATATTGATACTGGAGATATAATGAAAAAGAATGCTAGAGGGGAATACTTTTTTGAAGGTAGAGCAAGTGGTATGATATCTAGATATGATGGTTTATAAAGTATATCCTTGTGTGTTAGAGAATGCTATTACTAGTTCGCCATTTATAGAGGATGCTATGGTATCTGAATATTATGATAAAACAAAATTTGGAGCAATGCCACTTATATATGTTATCTTATCTAAGAATAGTAAAGCTATTGATATAAAAAGTATTATAAGTAGTATTATTGATAATTATATTTTGAGTAATAAAAATATGTCATTTCGTGATATACCTACTAAATGGAAAGTGGTAGATGAGTTACCATATACAACGGCTTTAAAGAAAGACTACAAAAAAATAAAAGATGACGGTATAGATGGAAGTGAGATTAGTATTGTTTGTCATGAGACTAATATGGGGCTTGATTACTATGATGTAATTGTACCTAATAAAAATAAAACTTTAATAAAGAAATAAAAAGGTGGTAGTAGTATGAATTTTAATTTAGGTTTAACATTTTCAGGGATGGTTTATATATTACTTATTATAATTATATATTTTAAAAATAAGAGAATTAAGACGAGGGAAAATAAAATATATAGTTTACTTCTTGTATCAACATTTTTAGAATTATTACTTGGATTATTTGGATATTTTTCTATTATTAATATTAGTAATATACCTTATGTTACAAGAATTATTAATGTTTTATATTTGATATCTTTAGATAGCTGGATATTATTCTTTATGTTATATGTTGTTTCAATATCTTTTGATTTTGAATCTAAAAAAAATATAAAAATATTTTGGTTTGTTTATTTGACAATAGTGTTTTTAATATCAGTATTACCAATAGATTATTATTATAAAGATAATATTATGTATACTAGTGGTATGGCTGTTAATTTTACTTATTTGATTGCTGTATTGGCAGTTATAGTTATTATAATTAATTCTATTATAAATATTAAAAAAACTTAGTAATAAAAAATATATTCCAATGTTTGTATTTCTTTTGTACTTGGTGGTATTTCTTTATTCCTTCAGATTAAGATATCCTGAATTGTTGTTTTTTAGTTAGTCCACTTGAAGTACTTGTAACTATTGTTATGTATTTTACTATTGAAAATCCTGATATGAAGGTAATTGAAGAGATACATAGAGCTAAAGAAATTAGTGATAATGCTAATGAAGAGAAGACAATGTTTTTGTATAATATGACTAATGAGATTAGAGGTATTACTAGGGATATAAATAAAGAAGCAGATATTATTTTAGATGAGACTGATAATAAAAAAGATTGATGTAGAAGTTATTGATAATTCTGCGAGAGAGATAAAGGGTAGTACTGCTAGATTTACAACAATGACTAATGAAATATTAGATGTTTCTAATATGGATGGGGCTAGTATTAGGGTGTATGATGAGAAATATAATATTAGATTAATATTAGATAGTTTAATTAGTATATATAAGAAAAAAAAATGTAATAGTAAGAATATTTCTTTTTAGGAGTAATATATCTAGTGATATTCCTAAGTATTTATATGGTGATGGTATTAATTTAAAGAAAATATTAGATATTTTACTTGATAATAGTGTTAAGTATACTGATAATGGATATGTTGAGTTAGATGTTAATACTATTACTAAGAATGATATGGTTAGACTTATTATTAATATAGAGGATTCTGGTATTGGTATTGATAGTGAAAAACTTGGTAGTTTATTTGTTAATAAAAAAAAGATTATAAAGAAGAGAATTATGATTTAAATGATACTTTATATAATGTTAAGAAGATTATTACTATGATGGGTGGTACTATTATTCCTAATAGTACATATGGTAAGGGTACTAATATGAAAATTATATTAGATCAAAAATTAGTAATAGATAATAATAAATTAGATGAATATGAAAAGAGAATTGATAAAAAAGATATTTTATATGTTGGTAGTGATGGTAAATTAATTAATAAATTACTTAAAGGTAAAGAAGTAGATTTAGAAATAATAGAACTAGGTAAAGAGGCTTTAGATAAAATAAGAGGTAATAAAAGATATGACTTAATATTTACTTGATGATGATATTAAACCTCTTAGTGGACTCATTATTATGAAGAAATTATTTATGATTAAGTCTTTTAATACTAAAGTTATATTACTTACCAAGAATAATGAATATAAAGATAGTTATAAAGAATATGGTTTTAGTGATTTTATATTAAAACCTATAGATGAAGAAATATTTAATAATATTATAGATAAATATTTGAAATAAATTGTTAAATTATCATAAATTACTTTACAAAAGATAAAATATATTGTATTATTAATATGTTCCTTGTGCTTTGTTATTGGTACCTCTTACCATAACTAGGTTAAAGGTGTAAATAAGATAAGGAGGAAAATATAATGGCTTTAAATAAAGAAGTTAAGACTAAGATCATTAAAGAATTTGCTAGAGACATGTAAAGACACAGGGTCTCCTGAAGTACAAATAGCTATTCTTACCAATGAGATTAATGCTTTAACTGAACATCTTAAGAATAATAAACAAGATAAAGCTTCTTAAGAGAGGACTTTTAATTAAAGTTGGTAAGAGAAGAAGTTTATTAAACTATCTTGTTAAGACTGATGTTAAGAGATACAGAGATGTAGTTGCAAAATTAGGATTAAGAAAATAATTATTAAAAAGTAGGCACTCTTTTTTTTTGAGTGCCTTTAATTTTAAAAAAAGATAACTGAAATTGGAGGTAGATGATATGGATAAGAAAGTATTTGAGTTAGATTTTTATGGAAGAAAGATAGTAGTAGAACATGGACAAGTTGCTAAGCAAGCTGATGGGGCTGTTCTTGTTAGATATGGAGATACGGTAGTACTTAGTACTGCTGTTGTTAGTAAGAGTGCTAATCTATTATCTGATTTCTTTCCACTTATGGTTTTATACCAAGAAAAATTATATTCTGTAGGTAAGATACCTGGAGGATTTATTAAGAGAGAGGGTAGACCTACTGATGCTGCGACACTTGCGGCTCGTATGATTGATAGACCTCTTAGACCTTTATTTCCGGAGGATTTTAAGAATGAAGTACAGATTGTTAATACGGTGTTATCAGTAGATCAAGATAATTCACCTGAACTTACTGCTTTACTTGGATCATCACTTTGTGTATCTATTAGTAAGATACCATTTAATGGACCAGTAGCAGCAGTTAAAGTTGGTAGAATTAATGGTGAGTTTATTATTAATCCTACTGTAGAACAAGCTGAAGAGTCTGATATAGATCTTACAGTAGCGGGAACAAAGGATGCTATTAACATGGTTGAAGCTGGGGCTAGAGAGGCTTCGGAAGATGATATGCTTGAGGCATTAATGTTTGGACATGAGGCTATTAAGAAGTTAATTGCTTTTGAGGAAGAAATAATTGAAGAGATTGGTCTTCCTACTATGGAATATGAAAAGTTAGAAATAACTTCAGAACTTAGAAGTGAAGTTGATACTTATGTAAGAGAAAGACTTGATAAGGCACTTAGAATTAAAGATAAATTAGAAAAGTATGCCGCTATTGATAATTTACAAGAAGAAGTAATAGAAAAGTATAAGAGTGAAAATGAAGATACTATGAAGCCTGAGGAATTAAAGGAGTTGCTTACTAAGGTGGCTTTAATATTCTATGGTATTGAGTATGAATTATTTAGAAATATTGTTGTTAAAGAGAAGACTAGAGCAGATGGTAGAAAAATGGATGAAATTAGACCATTATCTACAGATATTGATTTGTTACCTAGATGTCATGGTAGTGCTTTATTTACTAGAGGACAAACACAAAGTTTAGCAACAGTTACTCTTGGAGCTTTAGGAGAACATCAAATACTTGATGGCCTTGGAATTGAAGATGCTAAGAGATTTATGTTACATTATAATTTCCCACCATTCTCAGTAGGTGAAACTGGTAGATATGGGGCTCCTGGTAGAAGAGAGATTGGTCATGGGGCATTAGGAGAGAGAGCACTTTCTTATGTTATTCCTAGTGAGGAAGAATTTCCTTATACGATAAGGGTTGTTAGTGAAATATTAGAAAGTAATGGTTCTAGTAGTCAGGCTACTATTTGTGCTGGTACGATGGCTCTTATGGCTGCGGGGGTTCCTATTAAGAAACCAGTAGCGGGTATTGCTATGGGTCTTATTACTCATGAAGATGATTATACTATTCTTACTGATATTCAAGGTATGGAAGATCATCTTGGCGATATGGACTTTAAAGTAGCAGGAACTCGTGATGGTATTACTGCTCTTCAAATGGATATTAAGATTGATGGTATTAATAGAGAAATATTAAAAGAAGCTTTAGCACAAGCTAAGAAGGCTAGATTTGAGATATTAGATGTTATTGAAAAACAAATAGATAAACCTAGAGAAGATGTATCTAAATATGCTCCTAAGACTGAGGTGTTTATGATTAATCCGGATAAGATTAAAGATGTTATTGGTCGTGGTGGAGAGATGATTACGAAGATTATCTTGTAGAGTGTAGTAATGTTAATACTGTTAATGATATTAATGCTGCTGTTAAAGTTGACCTTGAAGATGATGGTAGAGTTATTATTTATCATACTGATAGGGATATTATTAATAGAACTGCTGAAAGAATTAAAAATATTGCTAGAGAAGTAGAAATTGGTAAAACTTATACTTGTAAGGTAGTTAATGTAGAAGACTTTGGTATATTTGTTGAATTATGGCCTAGCTGTGAAGGACTTATTCATGTATCTCAGCTTGATACCAAGAGAGTAGATAAACCTAGTGATTTATTTAAAGTTGGGGATGAAGTTATTGCTATTGCTACTGGATATGATAAGAAGGGTAAACTTAATTTATCAAGAAAAAGATTTATTAAAGAAATAGTTTTGTTTGAAGTTGTAAGATAAAAAAGTAGACACAAAAAAGAATGTGTTTGCTTTTTTTTATCCTCTTAAGCCTAGGTCTTAAGAGGCATAAGTGAGCTTATAATCTCACTTATGAAATATTTTTGTGTACATTTGTATTATATGCCAAAACCTTGTAAAAAAATACTTGCAAATAAAGACTTTATAAAGATAATAAAAAAATAGTCATATTTTCATTGACTTTAATAGTTAAAATAATATATAATGTCTATGCGGTAATACCGATAGGGTTGTTCTCTCCTTTTTTAAATCTTTTAAGGGAGGAGTGATGCTATGCTGAAAAAAACAAACAGAAATGGGGGTTTTAGTAAGTGAATGAAGTCATACTAATCATATGGCTGACTTTAATTACACTATATATTATATATAGTAGTAATCATAGATAAAAAAACGAGCACCCTTCAGGGGTGCTCCATTTCAAACAATGGAGAGAACACCTTTTGCATTAGGTGTTACCCATTTTTATTATGGATAATTTCTCTTTCCATATACATTATATGCTATTTTAACAAAAATAGCAATAGACTTATTGAAAATAAGAATGGTTTATGCTATACTTTAAGTGTAAGATAAAGAAAAGAAATAGATTTGTCAAAGATTTGATTGGTTAAAAGATCCCAAAATAATTCGAGGGTTTTAGATTCCAATTAATTCACAAATCAACAAGAAAGGAGACCTCTCTTATGAAAAAAAAAAGTAATAATAAAATCGTTAACTATTTGTTAATCAGGGGGCTTGTAATTCTAAATAAAATTATAAATAATATAAAGACTATAGGGAAAACTAATAGAAATATTAGTCTTTCTTTATAGTCTTTTTGTATTATAGAAAAAGAGGTATTAAAATGAATAAATATAAATTATATATGATATTAGGAATAAGCAGTCTAGTGTTATCTATAGGTACTACTTTTGCTTATTATATATGGAAGAGTACGTCTAATGCTTTAGTTAATTTAAATATATGTACTCCTACAATTACTTTTGCGGGTGGTTCTACGATAAATGGTGTAGATATGATACCAGTACTAACTAAAGAAGAAGGAACTATCAAAGATATTGAAGTAAAAAAAGAATAGTACTTGTAATAGAGATGTAACTATGAATCTATATTTAGAATTAAACTACATTTCCTACAGAACTAGCAGAATCTTCATTTGTCTATGAATTATATAAAAATAGTGAAACTATGGCTATAGCAAGTGGTAACTTTTCTAATAAAAAAGAAGGAGATACAATAGCACTTTTATCTAATCAAATATTAAATACAAGTAAAGATACATATACATTATATATTTATATAGATGGTAATGTCGATAATCCAAGTACAATGGCAGGTAAAAACTTCTTATTTAAATTATGGGGTTCAGGTGAAGGAGCAATATATAAAGAGAATGTAATAACCACTTCAGATAATCCAAGTGCTAGTACATCAAAGTTTTTTAATACCGAAGTAATGAGAGAAGAGATACAATCACTTACTATTGCTGAAGATAATACAGTACCAGATACACCTGAGTAGTGTCAAAAGATATATCACAAAATCAAGATGGAACAGTAATGTTATGGTATACACCAAAAGAAGTAACATCAAGTGATGGAAGTACAAAGACAATGTATGATATGTGGATAGGTGGAGAAAATGGAGTATTACAAACAGGAACAAATGCTTCAGGTATGTTTGCTTATCTAACTAATATAGAAAAGTTAGACTTATCAAAACTAGATACTTCATACATAACAAATATGTCTAGGATGTTTTATAATAGTTCTGGTTTAAAAATCTATAGATTTATCTAACTTTAATACTAGCAATGTTACAAGCATGGCAAGTATGTTTGATGGCTGCTCTAATATACTTAATTTAGATTTATCTAACTTTGATACTAGCAAAAGTAACTAATATGAATAGTATGTTTTATGATTGTAGTAATCTTGAAAGTTTAGATTTATCTAATTTTAATACTAGTAATGTGACAAATATGAGTAGTATGTTTAATAGATGCAGTTTGCTTACCAATTTAAACATATCTAATTTTAATACTAGCAAGGTAACATCAATGCGAAGAATGTTTAGTGATGCCTCTTCATTACAAACATTAAATATATCAAACTTCAATTTATCTAATGTTGATAGTATGTCGGAAATGTTTAAGAATTGCACTAATTTAATTAATTTAATTTTACCCAATTCTTCAGCACCAAAATTAATTAATATACGATATGCATTTTATAAATGTACTAATTTAAAAGGAACAATAGATTTATCTAATTTTAAACCAAATAATTATGTTGACTTTGAGTTTGCTTTTTGCTATTGTAAAAATATAACTGAAGTAAAATTAAATAACTTTAAATTTTCATCATTTAGAGGTGCTTTTTATGGATGTACTTTACTTGAAAAAATAGACTTTACAGGAATTGGCACATCAAATATAACCAGTATGCAAGATTCTTTTTAATGATTGTAGTTCTTTAAAAAAGTTTAGACTTAACAAATTTTGATGTTTCAACATTAGCAACAGATAAAAAAAATAGTATTAGTGGTCTTCATCAAACATTTAGTGGATGTTCTAATCTTGAAACACTTAATATTACAGGTTGGAAAATAACAAATAAGGTAACAAGTTTGTATGGTACTTTTGATAAATGTAGTAAATTAAAAAAAATTAGATTTGTCAAATTGGGACACAACTGGAGTAACTGATTTAAATTATACGTTTAGAAGAATGACTAATATTGAAGAAATAGATTTAAGAAGAAGAGCAGATTTTAGTAATGTAACATCTACTACTTCAGTATTTTACCTAACAAATAATAATGTTAAGATAATAGTAAAAGATGATATACAAAAGAATTGGTTTAATACTAATTTTAGTAATCTAACAAATATAGTAGTTGCAGACTAAGAAAGATATAACTAATATCTTTCTTTTTTAGTATATATTTATTGCTTATATATAATAGGTATGTAGATACATTGTTATTAGACTATAGGCTAATAACAACACTTTAATACTCTAGGATTAAAGTGTAAATGAAATAAAAAATAATAAAAGATATTGCTTTATTAATTAAAATATAGTACAATTAAAGTGTAAATAAAGAGTAGGCGGAGGATATAGAATGATAAAATTAAACAGAAAAGGTCAAACTTTAGTTGAATATGTACTTATAATAGTTTTAATTACCGTTGTTGCAATAGGAGCAGTTAAAATATTTGGAGGATATCTTCAAGATGCAATAACTAAGGTTGGATGTAATATATCCGGTAAAGAATATGTTGAAGGTGAAAAAAAGTAGGTGGTGCCTACTGTGCTGGAGACGAAAATAAATTATTTGAATAATAGAATATAAATCGACATAGTATTTATTTTCTTTTTTTTATAATAATATAATATATGAAAATGTATATTGATTTATTTTTTATATTTAATGTTATTATAGATTATATTATTATTATGTCTACTAGTATTTTACTTAAAAGAAGAACTAGTTATATTAGAATGATATTATCTTCTCTAATAGGAGGTATATCTTCACTAGTACTATTTACTTCTCTTAATAAGATAGTTATAGAAATTGTTAGTATTGTTATTATGGTATTTATTTCTTTTTGGAGGATATAAAGGTACTATATATTTAATTAATAATATTTTATATATGTATATTCTTAGTACCTTACTCGGAGGTATTATATATTTGTTTAATATTAAAGTATCTAATAGTATGTTTCTTACTTATTTAATTATTATAGTTATTAGTATAGAGATTATGATTCTATATATATAAAAAGAAAATAAGAAAATGAGAAGTATTTATAATAATTATTATAAGGTAGACATATATTTTAAAGATAGAGAAAAATTATCTTTAATAGGATTTGTTGATACTGGTAATAATTTATATGATCCATATAAAAAAAGACCTGTTATTATAGTTCCTAATAAGTATATTAAAGAAGATAAATATATTTTAGTTCCATATCATACAATAAATGGTAATGGACTACTTAAATGTATTAAACCTGATATTATATTTATTGATGGAATAGGGTATAGAGGAAATGTTTTAATTGGGTTTTCTGATAGTTTTAATTTTGGTGATGGAGTAGATGTAATACTACATAAAGATATAATGAAAGGGTGATAATATGTTAAAATTACTTAAAAGAATTATTGCTAGACTTAATTATTTGTTTTTTGTAGGTAGTACTGATATATTACCAGAACCTTTAAGTAAAGAAGAAGAAGAAAGGTATGTTAATATGTTTTTAAATGGTGATATGACCGCGAGAGATAAACTTATTGAACATAATCTTAGATTAGTAGTATTTTTGGCTAAGAAGTATGAAAATACGAAGATTGATTTAGAAGACTTGGTATCTATTGGGACAATAGGATTAATTAAAGGAGTTAATACTTATCAGAATGATAAGAATATTAAACTTGCTACTTATGCTTCTAGATGTATAGATAATGAAATACTTATGTATCTTAGAAAGACTAAGAAAAAGAAAAGAACTGAAGTTTCTTTTTTGAGGATTCTTTATCTTTTGATTCTGAAGGTAATGAACTTCACTTAGAGGATGTTCTTGGTACTGATGATAATATTGTTACTAAGCCTATTGAAGATGAACTTGATAAGAAACTTATGTACAAAGAAGTATCTAAACTAGGTAAGAGAGATAAAGAAATTATTGAACTTAGATATGGTCTTAATGGTAAGAAAGAAATGACTCAAAAGGAAGTAGCTAATATGCTTGGTATATCACAGTCTTACATTTCAAGAATAGAAAAGAAAGTTATTAAGAAATTATCTAGTATTATTAAGTTATAAAAAAGAGCCTAGGCTCTTTTTTTATAGTTCTTCATCTTCATATATAGATTTTTTACTTTCTTTATTTAAACTAATTGATAATACTTCTTTCTTACTAGATAATTCATTCATTAGATTTTTAGTTAGTTTATCATTTAAAGCATTATCTAGTATATAGATACTTAGTTTTTTATCATTATTATCAAGAGTAGTTATTTCTGTACTATCTATTCTTCCTTCATTATCTTTAATTACTTCTTTAGTTAATTCTTGTAATTTATCTAAGTCTTTTTTTCACAAGTAATACCTAAAGTGATATACATTATAAGTTCCTTTACCGCTTAAAAGATTAATTCGACGGTTGAGACTTCTTAAAACAATATTGGTAAAGAGAATGAATAGTGTACCAGTAGCGGCTTCAAAAAGAAGATTTGCCGCACAAAGAATACCAATAGCCGCACTACACCAAAGAGTAGCTGCGGTAGTTAGTCCTTTAACATTTTTGAGTCTTTTATAATTACTCCTGCTCCTAGAAAACCAATACCGGCAACTACTTGAGCCGCTATTCTAGTAGTATCACTCTTAGGAAACTCAAAAAGAGAAGTTTACAAATAAGAAAGAACCTAAACTAACTAATATAACAGTTCTAAGTCCGGCCTTTCTTCCTCTAAACTGCCTTTCAACACCAATACAAGCACTAAGTAAAAAGCAAACTAATATTTTTAGTAAAAATTCAATATGATAATCCATTTTTATTCTCCTATCAATAATATTATAGCATGGATATTTTAAGATGTAAATTAATGAGAGATAAAAATTCTTGATAAATATTTAGCAATATAGTATAATAATATTGTATTAGATAAGAAGGAGATATGTATGAAAGAGTTTTTTAAGAAGATTAAAAATTGGGCTAATAGAAATAAAGGATTGGCTATTATTATTGCTTTAACAATAGTATTATTATTGATATTATTAATTATATTTTTGCAAATGTTAATTGGAGGTTCTTCTGATAAGTATGGTAATAGATTAGATGGTATAGATAAAGTTAAGATTAGTAATGAAACATTTGAAGGTGTTAAAAAGGAAGTTACTGATACTGAACTTACTGAAGATGTAAGTACTAGAGTACAAGGTAAGATAGTTTATACCACTATTACGTTAAAGAGTGATACTTCAAAAAGATAAGGCTAAAGAGATCGCTAGTGCTACTCTTGATAACTATAGTGAGGATGAACTTAAGTTTTATGATTTCTCATTTTTCTTAAAATGGAAAGGTGAAGAAGGGGATACTGTTGTTACTGGTAAATAAACATCATAGTTTAGATAGTATTACTTGGACAAATAATTAGGAGATAAATTATGAAGAAAAAGAAATAATAAGACAATAGTTTTAATTGTTATCGGAATATTTTTTGTAGTATTATTTGGTATATTTATACTTAACTATAGCAAAGATGATGCTAGTTTTTCAATATTAGAGAAAAATGGATAAGTGATAACACTAGTAATATTATTGATGTTAGTGTATATAATGATGTTCCTGTTTATGGTAATAAAGGTAAGGGAGTTATTTTTGATTTATTAAATGATTTTACTGATAAATATAAAATTAATTTTAATAAAGTTTCTTATCTTAGTAGTTCTAGTTCTAATTTAAAGACTACAGCATTTAGAATATTAAATAGTAATACAGAAATTACTGATAATGATATTTTACTTTATGAAGATAGCTATGTTTTGGTTACTAATAGAGATGACGCTTATATTGATAGAATAACTGATATTGATGGTATTGAGATTGCAGGTATTATCTTCAGATATTGGTTTTGTATCTAGTTATTTGAGTGATGCTAAAAAGGTTAGTTATGTATCTAAAGATAGTTTAGAAGAAATAGAAACTTCAATTAAGAATAAAGAAGTAGAATATGCAATGATACCTTATAATATGAATTTAGATTTTATATTAGAGAATGATTTAAATATTGTATATCATTTAAATGATATTGCTAAGAAGTATGTACTTACTATTGAAAATAAGACTTTCTTAAATATTATGAAAAAAAATTTTATAAAGAATTTGGTACTACTATGCAGACTGATTCTTATAAAGAACACTTTTTAGATGAATATTTCTTAGATAAGAATATTAGTGAAGCAGATAGAATGGGATATAATGCTAGTTCTTATACTGTTGGTTATATTACTTATATGCCATATACTGATACTGAAGAGAAAGAACTAGTAGGTACTTTATCTAATTATTTAAGTGGATTTGAAGATATATATGCAGTGGACTTTAAACTTAAAAGGCTTATGGTAGTATTGAATTATTAAAGAAAGATTTATCTAATGGTACTATAGATGTTGCTTTTTGCTAACTTTAATACTAATGGTATGAATATTGATACTTTATATACTCCTTCATTATTTAAAGAAGAATATGTTGTTTTATCTAAAGATAAATTTGTAGTTAATTCTATTAAGAGTCTTAGAGATAAAGAGGTATCTATATTAAAAGATAGTTATATTAATGATTTAGTTACTGCGAGTGGTATTAAATATAAGGCTTATAATAATACTAATGATTTAATTAGAAATGTTAGTAGTGATACTGTATTAGTAATTGATAAAGATACTTATGAATATTATAGGGCTAGAAAACTTAATGATTTTAATGAACTATATAGAGGAGTACTTCCTTATCAATATAAATTCGTAATTAGAGATGTTAATAAAAATACTTTATTTGCAGATATGTTTAGTTATTATGTATCTACGGTTAATTATGATGAAGTTAGTTTTAATTATAATACTAGTACTAAGTTATATGATTATACACTACTTATTACTTTCCTTATTACTTTATTTGTTATTCTTTTAGCTATTTTCTTAGTATTTATAATTAAGAAAAAGAAAAATAAGAATGATATTATTATTACTAATAATGATAAGTTAAGATATATTGATGCGATGACTTCTTTGAAGAATAGAACTTATTTAAATAGTAAAATTAAAGAATGGGATGAGAATGTTATATATCCTCAGGGATTTGTAGTAGTAGACCTTAATAATATTAAATATATTAATGATAATAAAGGTCATGAAGAAGGAGATACTGTTATTAAGAAGGCTGCAAGTATTCTTATAGTTAATCAGGATGCTAATACAGATATTATTAGAACTGATGGTACAGAATTCTTAATATATATGGTAGGATATAGTGAGAAAGATGTTGTAGCATATACTAGAAAGATATATAAGGAACTTAAAGAATTACCTTATGGATTTGGAGCTACTATTGGATATAGTATGATAATGGATGATGTTAAGACAGTAGATGACGCTATTAATGAGGCTACAATTGATATGAGAAATAAAAAAGAAAATCATTAGGTGATTTAAATGAAAAATATTAAAAAGTATTTTAAGAAGATAATTGAAATTCTAAGTTTGAAAGAACTTAGAATTTTACCTGCTTATTTAGCCTATAGTTTTGTACTGGCTAGTATTCCTTTATTTACAATAATTGTTATAGTGGCTGGTAGATTTAATATATCTATTGATACAGTAATTAATTTGGTTAATGATGTACTTCCTGGGTATGTCAGTACTACTATTACTAATGTTATATCTGGTAAGAATTATGACTTATCTATTGGATTTTTAAACCTTATTACTTTCTTTTTAGCGATAAAGGGTACTTATTCAATTATTAATGCTTCGAATAATTTATATAAGATAGATAAGACTTCGCCAGTTAAAGATATACTTAAATCTGTATTGATACTATGTATTATTATTGGGGATATTGTTATTCTTAATTATTGTACCAATACTTGGTGATAAGATACTAGAACTATTTAGAAATTATAATCTATTTAAAGATATTATTGATAACTTGGTGCTTATATATAGAGCTATTAGATGGCCTTTAACTTTCTTAATGATATTCTTTAGTGTTAAATTAATATATGTACTAGCACCATCCGTTAAAGTAAAGGGTAGTGATACTACTATTGGGGCATTTATTACCACTATTGGATGGATACTATTTACTTTGATATTTGGATATTATATTAAGTATTTTAGTAAGTATGATATTATATATGGAGGACTATCTAGTATAACAGTGTTATTAATATGGATTTATGCTTTATGTTTTATATTAGTACTTGGTATTGTCATTAATACTCTTAAGTATAATAAATAATATTTTTTGTTATAATATGTATGGATACATTAAATAGTATTACTTAGTATCCATTCACAGACTATTATTAAAATAATATAGTAATACTATTGTCTCCTTATAATGGAGTCTTATGACTTAAGTGAGTTTAAAGCTCACTTTTTTATTTTGGTTTACACTTGGAATAAAAAAAAATAATTATAATATGTAGAAAAATGTCTAAAAAAAATGTTATAATGTATAAGAGGTAGTGTATATGAAGAGAGTTTTATTTACAATTATATTATTTTTATCTTTTTGTATTAGTGTTAATGCTCTTACAGGATATGCTTATTGTCCTGATGATGAAGAACCTATTAATATGAGAAAGGGACCAAGTACAAGTAGTGATTTGATAGGAAGCGGTATTACTTGTAATGATACTGTAGAAATATTAAATGAAAATCCTGGAAGTGATTGGTACCAAATAAAATATAAAGATTTAACTGGATATGCCTCAAAAAAATATATAAAATTAAATAAAACTGTAGAAGAAGATGGCAAAGTAATATGCATTGAAGATACTTCACCATTACAAATGTATAGTGATTTAAATAGAAAAAATAAAATTAATGGTGGTGCACTTAGCTGTGGTACTAAGGTAAAAATACTTGATAGAAATGCTGGCCCTGATGGTAAAAAAAAAATATGTTCCACTAGTTTATATAAAATAAAATATGGTAATTTAGAAGGATATGTCTGTGGTAAGTATATTGAAAAAGATGCAAGCAGTATAGATTTAAATACTGATGATTTAAAAGAAATATCGTGAAGAACTTAGTAAGATATTTCCAGAAAGTTATTTAGATGATTTAGTGAAATTACATGCTATGTATCCCAACTGGGAGTTCCGTGCTTTTTAATACTGGATTAGATTGGAATACTGTTATTGAAAATGAGAGTGTAGCAGGGAGAAACTTAGTTTGGTATAGTTATGGTGAAGGTTATCGTAGCAAAGAATCTTATAGTTATAATTATGCTACTGATGAGTACTATAGACATTATAAAGAGGTTAATTGGTGGTATGCTTCGCCAGAAGCAGTAGCTTACTATATGGATCCAAGAAATTATTATTTTAGATACTAAAAGTATATTTGCTTTTGAATCTTTATCTTATGAGTCTTCTTTTCAAACCAGTAATATTGTAGATAAAGTACTTGGCAATACTTTTTATGCCAAATGTTTATAAGAAATATAGTAGTAATCCTTATACAGATGCCTTTATGGATGCAGCGAGTACATATGGAGTTAGTCCTGTTCATTTAGCAAGTAGAATAAGACAGGAACAAGGTGTTAATGGTTCTTCGACAGGTCTTGGTACTTATAAGGGTTATGAAAACATATTTAACTTTTTATAATATAAAGGCTGTTGGTAATGATCCATCAGTGGCATTATTATGGGCTAAGGGTGGAGCAAATGGTACTTTAACATCTTATGGTAGACCTTGGAATAGTCCTTATAAGTCTATTGTTGGTGGCGCTAAATTCTTAGGTGAAGGTTATATTAATATTGGACAAAATACTTTGTATTTTGAAAAGTTTGATGTTTCAAGAAGTAGTGGCCACTATACACATCAATATATGCAAAACCCTAACTGCTCCTTTGTCGGAGGCTTCTACTACTTATAATAGTTATAGTGGAATTAATGGTCTTTTCGATGAATCTTTAGTATTTATTATACCGATATATAAAAAATATGCCTAATACTAAAGTAGAGGCACCTTCTAATAAGAATCCTAATAGTTATTTAAAGATTATTAAAGTTAATGGTAAAGAAGTAGATGGCTTTGCTTATGATAAGCTTAACTATAATATAGAAGCTGATACTGGAGTAAGCAGTGTTAAGATTGAGGCTACATCAATTAATAATAAGGCAAGTATTAATGGACTTGGTACTATTAAATTAGAGAATGGTGACAATAAAATAAGTATTAAGGTAACTGCAGAAAATGGTAATGTAACTAATTATGTTTTGGTTATTAATAAGAAAGAAAAAAAAAGAAAATATTGATGTACCTGATAGTAATACTATTACTAATATTGTTATAGATAATACTAATTTAGTATTTAATAAAAAGATACTTTGAAATATGATATTGAGACTGTTTTTACTAATAGTAAATTAAGTATTAAATATTATATAGGTAATGATATTAATACTAAAAGAAATAGACTTAATAGTAGGAAAGAATATTGTTAATATTGGTAAGTATACAATAAATATTACTAGAAGTGATATAGCTATTGGTACTGCGCTTAATAATTCTGGTATTAAATATAATAATAGTTATATATATGGAATTAGTTTAAATACTGGTACTGATAGTTTAATTAATAATGTTAAAAAGATTAGTGATACTTTATCTATTTCTATTAAAGATAATAATGGTAATAATTCTTCAATATTTAAGACTGGTGATAAAGTTAATATTAAGTCTTCCAAAGAAGAAAAAGAATTATGAGGTACTTATATATGGTGATGTTAATGGTGATGGTGTTATAGATAAACTTGATTATTTAGCAATACTTAGACACTATTATGGTTATAAGAAATATGATGGAGTATATAAAGAGGCTGCTGATGTTAATAAAGATGGTGTAGTAGATAAACTTGATTATTTAGCAGTACTTAGAGACTATTATGGATATAAAAAAGATAGTACAGTAAAGGAGTAAAAATGAAAAAGAAATATATTATTGTTAGTTTAATTAGTTTTATATTATTTAGCAGTGTAGTAAGTGCTGCGAGTGTTAGTATTAAAGCAAGTAATACTTCAATAACTAGAGGTAATAGTGTAACTGTAACTGCTACTGTTAGTAGTGATAGTCCTCTAGTAAGTATCGAAGGTACACTTATGTGTAAAGGAGCTGGAGTATCTTCTGGAGTAGATATGGCTTTTGATGATAGTAGTAATAGTGTTTATTCTAAGTCATATAGTACAACAGTTAAACCTAGTAGTTCTGGTACAATATCTTGTAGTGTTACTTCAAGTAGAATTACGAATATGGCTAGTGATAGCTGGCAAAATCTAGGAGATAAAACAATTAGTATTAAAGTTAGTGAACCGGTATATATACCTCCAAAAAACTTATAGTAGTAATAACTATTTAAAATCTTTGGAAATTGAAGGTTATACTATTGATTTTAATAAAGATACTAATGAGTATAGTATTGAAGTACCTAATGGTACTGAAAAAGTTAGTATTAAAACTTTTTAGAGGATACTAAGGCTAAAGTATCTGGTGATGGAGAAGTTAGTATTAGTGAAGGTACTAATAAGTTAGAAGTAAAAGTAACTGCAGAAAATGGTAATGAGAGAGTTTATATTATTAATGTTACTGTTAAAGAGTTGGATCCAATTGAAGTGACTATTAATAAAAAAGAAATATACAATAGTTAGAAAAGAAGGTGTAATTGAGAATATTCCAGAAAATTATGAAAAGTCTTCAATTAAGATAGGGGGAAGATGATATTCTTTGTTATAAAAAATACTAAGACTAATAATATATTAATAGGTCTTAAGGATGAAAAGGGAGAAGCTAAGTTCTATTCTTATGATGAAAAGACTAAGAAATATACTTCATATAATGGATATAAAATAGGAGGATTATATTTAAATATTATTACTATGCCAAATGATAAAATACCAAGTGGTTATTCTAAAGTATCATTTAAATATGAAAATAATAAGTTAGAAGGATATCAATTAATTGATAAGAGTGGTACTTATGCTGCTGATGAAAGTGTTAAAGGTAGTGATTTTTACTTATTATATGCTGTTAATGAAACTACTGGAGAAACTAGTACTTATGTTTATGATAAACTAGAGGGCACTATTCAGAGATTTAATACTAATATGATGCTTGCTTATAAGGAGAAGGCTGATAGCTATTTATTATATTTCTTACTATCTTTAGTAGTACTTGCTACGACCGTTATTACATTTACCATTGTTTTAATGAAGAAAAAAGAAGCATAAAACTAAATTTGCTTAATATAATATAGTATCATTATGATTAATGAGAAAGAGAAACATAAGTGTTTTATGCTTCTCTTTTTTTAATTCTATAAATGCTTCGTAAGAAAGAAAGACCTTAGGCTTTCTTGCGCCTTTAGAGACTACAGGCTCTAAAGGAATAAAATATGATTTACTTTTTATCTATAATTTGATACAATTATATTGTGATGAATATGAAAAATAAAAGTTTAAAAAAAGATATTAATTGTTATTTTATTGTTAGTGTTAGTTAGTTTAATACTATTATTTATAGATAAGAGTTCTTATAAAGATTATACTAGAAATTATTTTTATTTTGATACTTATATTAATGTTAAGGTAAATACTGTTAAAAGTGAAAGAGAAATGAATGATATATTTAATGATATAGATTATTTATATGATAGTTATCATAAACTTACTGATGCTTTTGATAGTTATGATGGTATAGTTAATGTTTATTATTTAAATAATAATCTTAATAATAATGAGAATATTGAAATAGCTACTAGACTTGCTAATATTATTAAGCTTGGTATAGATTTTTATGACACTACTGATGGATTATTTAATGTGGCTGCGGGTAATTTAACAATAAAATGGAAAGAGTTTATTGATTCTTGTAATACCCTTCCTAGTACGGAAGAACTTAATGTTAATACTAATATTAATGATATTAAGCTAGATGGTAATAATTATAGTAAGAGTAATGATGTTAAATTAGATTTGGGTGGTATTGCTAAAGGTTATGTTACCGAATTGGTAGGTAGATACTTAGAAGAAAACGATATTCATTCTTATATTATTAATGCTGGTGGTAATGTGATGGTTGGTAAGGCTTATAATAAAGATACTTTTCTAGTAGGTATTACTAGCCCTGATAATAAAGATGATATGTTTACTAAGGTTAAAGTTAATAATTTATCAATAGTTACTTCAGGTAGTTATCAAAGATATTGTACTTTAGATGGTATTAATTATAATCATATTATTAATCCTATAACTAAGTATCCTAGTAATTATATGAAGTCTGTTACAGTAGTTGGTAAGAGCTCAATATTGGCAGATATTTATAGTACTTATTTATTCCTACTTCCAGTAGAAGACGGACTAAAGATAGTTAATAATAATCCTGACATAGAGGCTATATGGTATGTAGATAAAGATAATATAGTTAGAAGTGATAATTTTAATTATGAATAAAAAATGATATTAAATTAATTATAGTTATTCTTGTTATAGTAGGAATTCTTATACTTATCATTAATCTTAATAAAAAAAAGAGGGAGATACAGTAGAAGTATATTATAAAGATGATTTAGTACTTAGCGCTGATCTTTCTATAGATAATATTTATACGGTAGAGGGACTTCTTGGTGATGTAGTAATTGAAATAAAAGACAAAAAAGGTTAGAGTAGTAAAAGAAAACTCTCCGAAAAAATATATGTAGCAAAGAAGGATATATTAGTGATAGTACTAAACCTCTTATCTGCTTACCTAATAAAGTTGTTATTAAGATAGTACAAAGCAGTGATATGGATGGTGTTGTATACTAATGAAAACAAGAGATATTACAGTAATAGGAATAATGACCGCAATAAGTGTAGTTATTTCTATTATAGAGAGTTATTTTACTTTTTATTAGTGATTTTATACCAGGATTAAAACTTGGTTTATCAAATATTGTTATAATATATGTTTTATATAAATATGGCTTTAAGACTTCAATTATGGTATCACTTATTAGAGTATTAATTGTAGCCTTACTCAGAACAGGCTTTGGTATTAATTTTTTCTTTTCTTTATCAGGAGCATTATTTAGTATAATAGCTATGGTACTAGTTAAGAAAACTAAATTATCTATAATTGGTGTATCAATAGTAGGTAGTATATTTCATAGTATAGGACAAGTACTTGTAGGAATATTAGTACTTAATAATTATAATATTACCTATTATTTACCATATTTATTAATATTTTCTATTCCTACGGGTATAATCGTGGGAATAGTATCTAAAAAAACTTATAGATAATACAAAGAATATAGGAAGGAATTAGAGTATGAATGAAAGTTATTAAATTATTAACTGAAAAGAATAAAACTATTAGTATAATGGAATCTTGTACTGGCGGTGGTATAGCTAATGCTATTACTAATATCGAGGGATCTAGTGAAGTATTTAAGTTTGGAGCAGTTACTTATTCTAATGAATATAAAATTAAAATGGGAGTAAGTAGTAATATTATTGATAAATATACTGTCTATAGTACTGAGACTAGTAATGAAATGAGTAAAAATATTAGTAATTATACTAATTCTAATTATGGTATTGGTGTTACTGGCAAATTAAATAGAGTAGATAAATTTAATTTATATGGTGAAGATAATATTATTTATATTAGTATTTATGATAGAGATAATAATAACTATTATAATGAAATAGTAAAGGCTATTTGTGATAATAGAGAAGATAATAAGAAATTAGTAATTGATATGGTTACTAATATGTTAAAAAAAGTAGTGTAGGCGAAGTTATGTTAGTTAATATTTTACTTGGAATAGCTACGATTAGCACTTTCTTTTCTTATTTACCTCAGACTATAAAAAAATACTTAGAAATAAAACTGCTAGTGACCTTAGTATTTCTTCATGGATATTATGGGTAATAAGTAGTTTGTCATACTTTTTATATGCTATTTTATGTAGTAATGAATTTATGCTTAAAGTGGTTACTACTACTGAATTTATCTTTTGTCTTTTGATACTAGTGTTAACTATTATATATAGAAAGCCTAGTATTAGTAATAGAATAAGAATATTTATTAGAAATAAATTTAATAAATAGAATAAAAAATACTAGTCAAAGTAATTAAAATGTTTTATAATTAGATAGTAGGAGGAAATATGAAAAAGAAGATAATTGTACTTAGTATGGTTAGTCTACTACTACTAGGAGGCTGTGCAAAGGGATATAAAGAAGGTATATATACTGGTACTGCTACTGATAGTTATGGTGGACAAGATAATACTGCTACTGCTACCGTTACTGTTGATAGTAATGGCAAGATTACTAGTGTAGAACTTGATACTACTTATACTAAAGATGGTGTTAAGACTACTAAAAAAGCTTTAGGCAGTGAATATGGTATGTATAATAATCCTTATGGAAGTACTATTGGTGAATGGGATACTCAGGTTAAGGCTCTTGAGGACTATATTGTTAAAAACCAAGGTATTGATAGTCTAAAGTTAGATGAAGATGGTAAAACTGACGCAGTAAGTGGTTGTACTATTAAAATTGATGCTTTATATGAAGCTGCAAGCAATGCTTTAAAACAAGAAAGAAATAAAAGTGCTATTTTAAGTAGTACTTTTTTTTTTAATTCATATATATTATTAGGTGATTATCTTGAAGAATATATTTAAAATGGTATCGTTATTAGTACTTGTACTATTTAGTTTTTTTTACAGATAGAGTAATGAATTTTATTAATAAGAAAGATCCACTTATGAATAAGATAGACTTATTAAAAGATAAATATGAAGTCCTTCCTGTTAATGCAGTACTTGATAGTAATACTATTATTCCAGGAGTTAAGGGAAAAAGTGTAGATCTTGATAAGAGTTATGAGAATATGAAAGTAAGTGGTATCTTTAGCGAGGATTATCTTGTATATAATGATATATTACCTAGTGAGATGTTATCTAATAATATGGATAAATATATTATAGGAGGTAATACCTCCAGTAATAGAGTGTCCTTACTTGTTATTACTAATTATGATAACATTGATAAAATTAAGAATAATAATATTACGATATTTTTAAATCATAAAGATGTATCTATAAATAATATTAAAAAAGATTAATAAGAATAGTATTTATACTTATGGTAATAATGGTATATATAGTGAAGAAATACTTGATAACGATAATACAATTATTAATAGAATTAGTAAGAATAAATCTATATATTGTCTAAGTATGGGGAAAAAATAATGATACTTTGAGTATTTGTAATAAGAAGAAGATGTATGTTGTAATACCTAGTATAGTTGGCGATTATTTGGATATTAAGAATAATTTAACTAATGGTAGTATAATACTTCTTAATGATATGAATAATCTTGATATTATAGTTAAGTATATTAATAGTAAAGGATATATGATAGTACCTCTAGAAGAATTACTTACAGAATAGATTAAAAATATGAACTATTTCATAATAAATAGCATAATATATAGTGTCATGAGCATTAGCTTGTGTTTATATATATAGTAGCTTCCTTATAAAGGAAGCTATTTATGTTATATTGTGTGAAAATAAAAAAAAGTACTTGCAATTTACTAATAAAGTAGTATATAATGTTACAGAAAGGAAAGGATTCTATGGCAAAGAAATTAGTAATAGTGGAGTCCCCACATAAGAGTAAAACAATAGAAAAATATTTAGGAAGTGAATATAAAGTAGTATCTTCAGTAGGACATATTAGAGATTTATCTACTTCTGGGAAGTTTGGTTTTGGTGTTGATATTGATAATAATTTTAAACCTGATTATCAAATTTATAAATGGTAAAAAAATAAAATAGTAAAAGAATTAAAGAAAGATGTTAAAGATTCAGACTTTGTTTATTTAGCAACCGACCCCGATCGTGAAGGAGAGGCTATTAGTTGGCATTTATATGATACTTTAGGTCTTACGGATAAAGATTATGATCGTATAGTATTTAATGAAATAACTAAGAAGGCTGTTTTTAGATTCTTTTGCTAAAGCTAGAAAAAAATAGATGATAATTTAGTTAAGTCACAGGAGACAAGAAGAATTCTAGATAGAATTATTGGTTTTAGACTTAGTAAACTTATGCAGTCTAAGACTGGTGGAAAGTCTGCGGGTAGAGTTCAGTCAGTGGCTCTTAAGTTAATTGTAGATAGAGAAAGAGAAATTGAAGCTTTTATACCAGAAGAATATTTTGAGATAGATGCTTATTTTAATGACTTTAGCGCTAAGCTTGATACTTATAATCATAAAAAAAGATTGAAATTAAGAAAGAAGTAGAGGCTAAAGAAATATTAAGTAAGCTATCTAATGCTTTTAAGATAGATAGTGTTGATAAAAAAGAAAAAAAGCTAAGAAGAGTAAGTTTCCTTTTACTACGAGTACACTACAGCAGGAAGCCTCTAATAAATTGGGATTTACTTCAAAAAAAGACTATGAGTATTGCTCAAAAAGTTATATGAAGGTATTGATTTAGGTAGTGAAACTGTCGGTTTGATTTCTTATATGAGAACAGATTCGGTAAGACTTTCTGATGAATTTGTTAAAGAAACTTATGGATATATTAAAGATAACTTTGGTAGTGAATATGTTGGTTATGTAAAGAAAAGTACTAAGACTGAGAATGTTCAAGATGCTCATGAGGCTATTAGACCAACATCAATTAATAGACATCCTGATAAGATAAAAAGAATATTTATCTAATGATGAATATAAACTATATAAGATTATTTATTATAGAGCTTTAGCTTCACTTATGAAAGACGCTAAGGTAGAGGCTACTACTGTTATACTTGATAATAATAATTATCAGTTTAAAACTACTGGTCAAGTACTTATTTTTGATGGATATTTAAAAGTATATAATATTTATGAAGATAGTGAAGATACAGTACTTCCTGACTTTAGTACTTATAATAGTAATGTTATTGTATCTAATAAGATAGAATATTCTTCACATACTACTAAACCTCCTGCTAGATATACAGAAAGTAAATTAATTAAAGAAATGGAAGAACTTGGTATTGGTAGACCTTCTACTTATGCTAAAACCATTGATACTATTAAAGAAAGAAATTATGTTAAAGTAGAAGATAAGAAGTTTATTCCTACCGAAATTGGTATTGAAACTACTGATAAGTTACAAGAATTCTTTAAAGATATTATTAATGTTGAATATACTAAGAATATGGAAGATGATCTTGATAAGATTGCTGAAGGTGATATGGAGTGGTATAAACTACTTAAAATGTTTTATGATGACTTTGAACCTAAAGTGGAAGTCGCCTTCAAGGAGGTGGAAAAGAAGGCTCCTGAAAAGACTGGAGAGATATGTCCCTAATTGTGGTAGTGAGTTAGTTATAAAACAAAGTAGATATGGTAAGTTTGTTGCCTGCTCGAACTATCCTACTTGTAAGTATATAAAAAAATGACAAAGAAGAGAAAAAAAAGTTGTAGAAATAATGGACTGTCCTAAATGTGATGGTACAGTAGTTGAGAAGAAGACTAAAAGAGGTAAAATATTTTATGGCTGCTTGAACTATCCTAAGTGTGATTTTGCTACTTGGGATAAACCTCTTGAAGAAAAAATGTCCTAATTGTCATGGAACTTTAGTTGAAAAAAGAAAGATAAAATTAAGTGTATGAACTGTGATTATGAAAAAAAGATAATGGCTAAGCTGTAATTAATAGGATTTATTAAAATAAGAATGATTTTTTGGTTATAAATACTAAAAATCATTTTTTGCTATGCTAGTGTTAAATAATGTAAAATAAATTAAATTAATTGACTAAAAAAAATATTTAATATATAATTATAATGAAAGATGTGATATGAATGAATAAGAAAATAATAATTTTTATAACATTATTTATAATAGTACTTATACCAACATATAAAGTAGAGGCTAAGACACTAGGAGACTTAAGAAAAGAATTATCTAACCTAGAAGCTAAGTATGAAGAAAATAAAAATAATAAGAAGTTAACTGATGAACAAATAGCATCATTAACTAGTGAGATTAATGTTATTACTGGTAAGGTAAATAGTATTAAGAGTGATATTAAAAAAACTGAAGATGATATTAATACTAATCAAAAAAGATAGAAGAAAAGAAAGATGAAACAGATGAACTACTAAAATTTCTTCAAGTATCATCGGGAGAAAATGTTTATTTAGAATATATCTTTCAAGCAGACTCTTACACCGATTTTATATATAGATATTCTGTAGCTTCTCAGCTTACTGAGTATAATGATAATCTAATGAATGAATTAACTAAATTAGTAATAGAAGAATTAGAAAAAAAGAAATCAGAATTATCTACAAAAAAGAAGTAATCTTGAAACAGAAAGTAATAGTTTAAATTCAAAACTAATTACTTTGAGAGCAAATTTATCAAATTATAAAGAAGAGGGAACTACTATTGAAGAAGATATAAGGGACATGAAAGCTGAGATATCTAGATTAACCGCTAAAGGATGTAAAAATAATGAAGAAATATCTACTTGTGGTAGAAAATATAATAGTGGTAATGTTACTATAACAGCAACAGGTTGGAGTTACCCACTTAATTGGGGTTGTGTAACTAGTGAATACACGGGATACAACATTAGACAAGACTGGTCTGGTGGTGGTGGACACCATGGTATTGACTTAGACTGTGTCAGTGAAGGAACAACAGCATATCCTGCTGCTAACGGAGTAGTAGCTAGAATAGTTAATTATTCAAGTTGTGGTGGTAACCAAGTATGGGTATATCATAATGTTAATGGTATTCCTTATACTACAGGTATACCTACATTTACTTAGAATATCAGTATCTGTAGATCAAGTAGTAACTCCACAGACAAAGATAGGTGAGGTAGGAGGATATTCTACTCAGTCATATGATAATTGTACAACAGGAGCTCACTTACACTTTGGTATGGCTTATGGACATAATGCTTATAATTTTAATGCTAATTCATTTAATCCAAGAAACATAATAAATTTCCCTGCTCTATATTATAGTGGCGGAGGATATTTCAGTAGATAAGAGCTATATAGCTCTTTTAACTTATAAGGAGGCTAACTATGGAAGGTTTAATTAGACAAGAAGTAGAATATAGAAAAAATAATGGACTATCTAATGATGAAAAAGTAAAATATACTAGAACCACTAAAGAAATAGTATTATCTAATACCATAACACTATTTAATATTTTAAATATAGCTTTAATGGTTTTAACATTAACTACAGGTTCTATACAAAATGCTACCTTTATAGGAACAGCAGTATTTAATACTATAAATAGCTATCTATCAGGAATTAAAAGCTAAGAGAACTCTAGATAATATTAGAGTTACTAATCAGGAAAAAAAGTAACGGTAGTTCGTGATGGCAAAAAAAAGAAGAGATACCAAAAGAAGAAATTGTATTAGGTGATACTCTTTATCTATCATCAGGAGATAATATTCTTGTTGACCTTGAAGTAATAAAGAGTGGTTCACTTGAGGTAGATGAGAGTATTATTACTGGTGAATCAAATGCTATTCAGAAAAAAGAAAGATGATAAAATAATGTCTGGATCAATAGTTACTAGTGGTACTGCTTATGCCAAAGTAATAGGCCTAACCAAAGATAGTTATGCTAGTTCTTTAGTAAAAGATGCTGCCTCAGTAAAAGATAACACTTCATACTTACAAAATACTATTAATAAAATACTAAAAATAATAACATTTTTAATTGTACCAGTAGGTATTCTATTATTTATAAGTCAGTATTTTCGTAGTGGGCTAACCTATAAAGAAAGCTATACTATCCACAGTAGCGGGTATAATAGGTATGATACCTGAAGGCTTAGTTTTACTTACTTCAATAGCTTTAACTGCGGGTGTATTAAAGATGGCTAAAAAGAAAGTTCTAATACAAAAAAAGTTACATGGTATTGAAATACTATCATGTACTGATGTACTATGTCTAGATAAAACGGGTACCATAACTGATGGAACTATGGAAGTAGTGGATACCGTAGTACTTAATAATAAGATAAATGTAGATGAAATAATAGCTAATATTAATACTGAAGAAGGAAATAATGCTACTGATATTGCTCTAAAAGAAAAAAAATATGGTATTAAGACTAGTTTAAATGTAACTGATAGAACAGCTTTTTCTTCAAGTAAAAAGTGTAGCATTACCACTATAAATGATACTAAGTACTATCTTGGAGCTTTAGAATATATTACTGATAAAAAATTAACTGACTATGAGGAATTAACTAAATATATATTAAAGGGCTATAGAATAATTACTCTTGCTAGTGGTAATACCAATATTAAAGTAGATGCCTTTATTATTTTAAAAGATAATGTTAGAGCAAGTGCTAAAGATACTTTAAATTATTTCAAACAGCAGGATGTTGAAATAAAAATAATATCTGGAGATAACCCTGTTACTGTATCTAATATTTTAAGACAGTTAGAATTTGATGGCTATGATAGATTTATTGAAGGTAAAGACTTACCAAAAGATTATGATGAATTAGTAAAAATTGTCAAAGAAATAACTATCTTTGGTAGAATGACTCGAATGATAAACAAAAAGTAATCAAAGCTCTAAAAGAAAATAATACTGTTAGTATGATTGGTGATGGTGTAAATGATATCCTGGCTCTAAAAGAGGCTGACTGTGGTATTGCTCTAGGAAGTGGTGTTGGGGCCGCTAAAAGTGTTAGTGAAGTAGTTCTAACTAATAATGATTTTAGTACATTACCTGAAATAGTAAATGAAGGAAGAAGAGTAGTAAATATAATATTGAAAGAGTAGCCTCAATGTATCTAATTAAAACAACATACTCCTTATTACTATCTCTATCATCAATAATATTATCATATGAATATCCATTCTATCCAATTCAGTTATCACTAATTAGTGCTATTTGTGTGGGAATACCATCATTCTTTCTAGCATTAGAACCAAACTATAACAAAGTAGGTAAAAGATTTCATAGTAAATGTCTTTAGAAATGCCCTACCAAATGGAATAATGGTAATGTTAAATATATTCATAATAATAATGTTCTGTAGTATCTTTGGCCAAGACTTCAATAACTATAGACTGGTAGTAGTATCCCTAACAGGATTAATAACTCTAAGATTACTATATACGATATGTAAACCACTTAACTTATGGCGTAAAATTCTCTTAATATTCTGTAGTATATCATTTTTTTGAACTACTAATTTTACTTCCAGACTTGTTTTTAGTCTCAAAATTTGGTATAGTAAGTATCATCTTTATTTTAGTTCTTTGGCTTTGTAGATACTTATGTTATAGATTTCTTTAGAGAATTATACGATAAAATAGTAAATAAAGTAAGGAATTTAAAAAATGAAAGAAAAAAAGGAAAAGAAAAAAATAAATTATCTTAGGATAATATGGGTAACAGGAATATATGTAATGTTAATTATAATATTATATTTAGTAGTTAAGTATAAAGTAGAATACGAAGGATAGTGATAATATGTTTGTCGATGAAGTAGTAATGAAAGTAGAAGCCGGTACTGGTGGTAATGGTTGTATGGCCTTTAGGAGAGAAGCCTGCGTACCAATGGGAGGACCATTCGGTGGTAATGGGGGTAAAGGATCAGATATAATATTTAAAGCTGATGAAGGCCTAAAGACACTAATTGATTTAAGATACCAAAAGAAAATTAAAGGTAACAATGGTGAAAATGGTGAAGGTAAAAATAAGTTTGGTAGTAATAGTGAAGATGTTATTATCAAAGTACCAGTAGGAACTACTGTTAAAGATGCCGATACTGGTGTAGTAATAGCAGACTTAACTAAGCAAGGTGAAATGGCTACGATAGCTTATGGTGGAAGGGGTGGAAGAGGTAATGTTAGTCTAGCCACTAGAAGTAATCCTTGTCCATCATATGCTGAAAAAAGGAGAACCTGGTGAAGTAAGAAATATTAAAGTTGAACTACGTATGATTGCTGATGTTGGCCTAGTGGGTATGCCTTCTGTAGGTAAGAGTACTATTCTATCTATGATATCAAATGCTAATCCTAAAATAGCAGATTATCATTTTACTACCTTATCACCAAATTTAGGAGTAGTAAAAAACAAAAGATAATACTTTTGTAGTAGCGGATCTTCCTGGTTTAATTGAAGGTGCTAGTGAAGGTGTAGGGGCTTGGTCATAAGTTTTTAAAACATGTAGAGAGAACTAAGATTATTGCTCATGTTATAGATATGGCAGGTACTGAAGGAAGAGAACCATATGAAGATTATGTCGCTATAAAAGAAAAGAACTTGAGGATTTTAGTCCTAAATTATTAACTAAGAAAGAAATAATTATAGCTAATAAAATGGATGGTGAAGAAGCTAAAGAGAATTTAAAGAAGTTTAAAGAAAAAGATTAGGAATGAAGATATATATGAAGTAACTGCTTTAATAAATGATGGTCTTGATAAAGTAATAGATAGATTATCTACTTTAGTAAAAAGAAATAGATAGAGAAGTATTATATACTGATGATGTTCAAGAAAGTCATGTTCTATATAAATTTAAGAAAGAAAAAACCATTTACTATTTCTAAAGATAAAGATGTCTTTGTAGTAAGAGGAGATTCTATTGAAAAATTATTTAGAATGACTAATTTTAATACTGAAGAGGCTTATGAAAGATTTTCTAATAAACTTAGAAAAATGGGCCTTGATGAAGAACTTATAAAAAATGGTATTGAAGAAGGAGATACTGTTAGAATACTTGATTTTGAATTTGAATGGACAAGATAACCTGTAAAAGTTTATCTTGTCTTTCTTCTTAAGCCTGTAAGTCTTAAGAAGCATAAGATAGCCTGTAGTCTATCTTATGAGTGTATTTTATTTATTATATATAATAAATTTCTTTAACTTTATTAAAAAATCTGCTATAATTATGTTGTGTCCTCGTAGCTCAGTAGGATAGAGCGATTGCCTCCTAAGCAATAGGCCGACAGTTCGATTCTGTCCGAGGACGCCATTTTATGTATAGATTATATATAGAAGTCTAGAATTAGTTCTAGATTTTTCTATATATAAAAAAATTGTCATAATATTGACAAATGGTATAAAAAGTGTTATCATAGAAAGCAATTTCAAAGGGAGGTTTTTGTTATGAAATTAAAAAATATTTTATTTAGTTTGGCGGCAATTGTTTTAAGTTTTTTTTGCTGTTACTGCAAAAAGCTGAAACTACTGCTCCTAGTTATTATGAGTTAGATGGTTCTAATCTACATAAAATTGATGTTTCATATTATTTGAGTAATAGTACAATAAATATGGAATTTAAGAAAACTACTGATGGACAAATTGTTTATTGTACTGAAAGAAGTAAAACGTTTTATACTGGTAGAGCAAAATATTATTTAATTGGTGAGATGGATCAAAGAATTGTATATCTTTTCCAAAATGGTTATCCAAATAAAACAATATTTGGTAATGCAGATAAAGATTATTTGACTACAGGATTAGCTGTATGGTACTTAATAAATCCTAATGATTATTCATTTCAACATTTTGATTTAGAAAAAGGAACGTATCGTGGTAAAGATTCTGACATTGTAAGAGAAATGGCAAAACTTGTAAATGGTGCTAATAACTATAAACAAGCAGAACCTACTATTAAGTTAAATGGAAATACTAATTTAACATTATCTAGTGATGGGAAATACTATGTTAGTTCAAATCTTGGTATAACTACTACTGGTAATGTTAAAGATAGTTATACTGTTTCTTTAGAAGGAGCACCTAGTGGAACAATAATTACTAATGTTAATGGTAAAGAACAAAATACATTTAGTAAAATGAAAAATTTATAGTAAAAGTACCAGTATCTAGTATTAAAGGTACAACATTAAACTTTAAAGTAAATGCTGCTGCTGAAGGTGGTATTGCTAAAGTATATGAATATAAACCAAGTGATTCAAGATATCAAGGTACATCTGGATTATATTATGATTATAAGAATATTAATACTAGTTTAGAATTAAAGTTAAATATAGTAACTGAAGTACAAATTAGTAAAATAGATGCTACTACTAATAAGGAATTACCAGGAGCACATTTAGTAGTTAAAGATGCCAATGGTAAAGTAATAAAAGAATGGACATCTACTGAAGAAGTATATGTTATTAAAGGATTAAATCCCGGTAAATATACTTTAACTGAGACTATTGCTCCAGAAGGATACGTATTAAGTACTGAAACTATTACTTTTGAAGTAAAAAATGATGGTACAGTAACTAAGGTAGTTATGAAGAAACTATCTTGAAGATAAACCTATACCAGTAAGCATTAGTAAGAGAGATATTACTACAGGTGAAGAGTTACCAGGAGCACATCTTGAATTAAAAGATGAAACTGGAGAAGTTATATATGCTTGGGTATCAACTAATGAACCATTTATAATTAAAGATGGATTAAAACCAGGTAAATATACATTAAGTGAGATGATTGCTCCAGAAGGATATGAATTATCTACTGAAACAGTTACATTTGTTGTAAAAGAAGATGGAACAGTTGATGGAGAAATTATTATGTATAATAAACCTGAAACAATTGAAGTTCCAAATACTTCATCATTTAAAACTATAACAGCATCCTTAATAGGTGTTATCATTATTGGTCTTGGATCATTTATGATATACAGAAATTATAAAAAAAGAATGAAGAAAAAATAATTTAAAATTTCAAGTAGCAGCGGGAGTAATACTAATAATAAGCGGAATCCCGCTTTTTACTTTCAAACTATATAAAAAGAAAAAAGGGATGTTGTATTTAGCGAAATGAATTTAGTTTTATCAGAGATAAATACTAGAGATATAGAAAATGTTGAAGAAGAACCAGCAGTAGAAGAACCTACTGAAGAAGTAAAAAGAAGATAATAATAATTATATTTATGAAGAATATTTAGGAGTATTAGATATTCCAAAGATAAACTTTTATAAAGGCTTTTATAGTAAAACATCAAGTTTAAATAATGTTCAATTTAATTTGTTTGTTTTAAAAGAGTCAGATTATCCTGATGTAGTAAATGGTAATTTAATAATTGCCGGACATTCAGGTAATTATAGCAATAGTTATTTTAATGATTTATATAAACTAAGTATAGATGATACTGTAACAGTTCATTATCAGGGAAAAGATTATATATATAAGATAACTAAAATATACAATGAAAAAAAAGACAGGTATAGTAAGAATATTAAGAAATAGAAATAAAACAAGTTTAACTTTAATTACTTGTACCAATGGTGTGATAATTATCATCAAACTATATATATAGCAGAATTAATATAATAAAAAAAAGGAGGGGGTGATGATATGAAATACTTATCAATATTAGAAAAGTTTAAGATATTATTTGATACCTTAATGTCATTTAAGTTTATATTTGTACTAGTAATTTTAATGCTTATTTTAACAATATTATTTACTTGTAAAAAGTTAAGTAATAAAAAGTATGTAATATTTATGAGTTTATCAATGATTTTAACCTTTATAATTAGTATTATAAGAAATCATAAAGTACTATTTAATACTTTTGATAATTTTACAACAATATTTTTTAATGGTATTTATTTTCCATCTATATATATTTATATAAGTGTATTATTAATAATATCATTAGCTTTTATTACTAGTATATTAAGTTCTAATAAGAAGAAAATATATAAAATAATTAATAGTATAACTTTTATTATAAATAATATTTTCTTTGTTATAATATTAAATATTATAGCTAAAAATAGTATAAATGTATTTGAAATGTCATCACTATACACCAATAATTCATTAGTGGCTATATTAGAATTAAATATGGTATTATTTATACTTTGGGTAGCAGCTTTAAGTGTAGTTTATATAACCAATACTATATGTGATAAAATAACTTCTAAAAAGACAGTTAAAGAAGAAGTAACTATTAAAGATATAGAACCAGTTACTGAAGAGATATCTACTACTAAAGAGTTATTACCGAAAGAAAAAAATTGTATTTAATGAAGATGTTACTAAGATACCTGAAGTTATTCAAACTAAAGAAGAAATACCTACTGATACAAATATAGAAACTAATGATAGAGTAACATTTAATGATATATTAAATGGTTTAGTACCAGTAACATATTATGATAATGAAATAAATAATCAAAATTATAATATTACTAATCCTCAAGAAATATATGAAGGTAATTATAATAACTTAAAGTTAGAATTAGAAAAAGATACTATCAAAAAAGTAAAAACCAATTATAGAGAAGGTACCTGAAGTTAGAGGAGTAGAAGAGGTACCTAAAGTTAAAATAGAAAAAATAGAAAAAGTACCAGAAATTAAAGTTAATATTATTAAAGCAAAAGATATTATTAATAATGATACTTTAAATATTAATTTAGATACAGTAGAAGATAAAACATTAAAGATAAAGAAAGAAAATATGGAAAAGAATCTTATTAGTAATACTATTTCACTTAATGATTTAATAAAACAAGATGATGAAATAAAAGAAACATCTAAAGTAATAGATACTATTAATGATGAATCATATTCTTTAAAATGATTATAAGAAGATAGTAGAAATGTTAAAAGAAATAAAAAATAATTCTAACAAGAATAATATAAGTATAGATGATGCAGTAACTATGAGTTTAATTAATAATTATAGTATAGATGACTGTGTTAAGTTTAAAGAAATATTAGAAAGTAACTTGAACTAAAGTTATTTTCTTTTTAACTATTTAGATATAAAAAAGTTAATTATTTAATAATTAATATATTGCTATGTTTAAAATAATGGTTATTTAAGCCATTATTTTTTTAGTACAATTATATTAACATACATTTGTATTGTATATAAAAAATCTTATAAACACTTATAAATCAAGGTTTTACAGAGATATAAAAAAAAAATAGTTATATTTTCCCCCGCTATGGTACTTGAACTAGTATATAATGTTGGCGTGGTTAATACTTATGGTGTTCTCTTCTTTTTTTCTAAGGCTTTTACTTTGGAAGGAGAGGTGATTTTATGATAGAAAGTAATTTCTTAACCTTAGGGGGAGGAGGTTATTAGTAGATGGAATTAGTTATAGCGTATGCTTTAACTATGCTTGTTACCATAGCATTAATAGTGCTAGGTAGCCATAGAAAATAGATAAAAAATCGGGGGCACCTCAGGGGGTAGCTCCGATTTGCAAAAAAACAATGAAGAGAACACCTTTAGCAAATAGGTGTTAGCCATTTTTATTATGACTAATTTCTCTTTCACATACATTATATGTTATTTTTAATAAAATTGCAAGCAAATAAGTGAAATTACCATTTCATAATACAATTGTTTGGTATGTAAAAACCTTATAAACACTTATAAATAAAGGCTTTACAAAGATATAAAAAAAATATAGTCATATTTTCCCCCGCTCTGGTACTTGAACTAGTATATAATGTTGGCGTGGTTAATACTTATGGTGTTCTCTTCTTTTTCTAAGGTTTTACTTTGGAGGAGAGGTGATTTTATGATAGAAAGTAATTTCTTAACCTTAGGGGGAGGAGGTTATTAGTAGATGGAATTAGTTATAGCGTATGCTTTAACTATTCTTGTTACCATAGCATTAATAGTGCTAGGTAGCCATAGAAAATAGATAAAAAATCGGGGCACCTCAGGGGGTAGCTCCGATGATCAAAAATCTGAAGAGAACACCTCGCAATAGGTGTTAGCCATTTTTATTATGACTAATTTCTCTTTCATATACATTATATGTTATTTTTAATAAAAAGCAATAACTTTTGTAGCAAGCAATAAATATTCAGAGTATCATATGCAATAAAAAACAAATTTATTTGCTTTTTGTTCTAAAATAACGATAAGAATCTTGCTCTTCTTTTTATTTTATTGTATAATTATTATGGAAATTAATAGAAAGAGTGATAGTTATGGCAGCAAAATATGATGAGAGTTCAATTAAAATACTAGAAGGATTAGAAGCGGTAAGAAAAAAGACCAGGTATGTATATTGGTTCTACTGATAAAAAGAGGTTTACATCATCTAGTATGGGAAATAGTTGATAATTCTATTGATGAAGCATTAAATGGTTATGGTAATCATTTAAAGATAGTTTTACATAAAGATGGGGCAGTAAGTGTAACTGATAAAGGCAGAGGTTTACCAGTAGGTATGCATTCATCTGGTAAATCAACACCTGAAGTAATATATACAGTACTTCATGCTGGTGGTAAATTTAGTGAAGGCGGATACAAAGTATCCGGGTGGATTACATGGAGTAGGTGGATCAGTAGTTAATGCTTTGAGCTCAGTTATGGAAGTAGTAACTCGTCGTGATGGCGGAGAATACTATATAAAGTTTGAAAATGGTGGTAAAGTAGTAGTACCTTTAAGAAAAAGTAGGAACTACAAATAGAACCGGAACAACAGTTAAGTTTAAACCCGACCCAGCAATATTTCCGGTTACAACATTTAGTTTTTCTACTATATGTGAAAGAATGCAAGAAAGTGCTTTCTTAATAAGTGGACTTACCATTGAAGTAGTAGATGAAATAGAAGGAAGAAGTGAAAAGTACCATTATGAAAATGGATTAGAAGCCTTTTGCGAATATTTAAATGAAGGAAAAAGAAGTATTACATAAACCATTATGTTTTACTAGTTCAAAAGATAAAATTAATGTATCAGTAGCTATGCAATATACTGATAGTTATTCAGAAAATATTGTATCATTTGTTAATGATGTAAAAACTAGTGATGGTGGTAGCCGTCATGAAGTTGGTTTCAAAACCGCTATTACGAAAGTACTTAATGACTATGCTAGAGCAAATAATTACTTAAAAAAAAGATAAAAGTTTTGATGGTTCTGATGTAAGAGAAGGACTAACAGCAGTTATATCTGTACAAATACCTGAAGATATACTTCAGTTTGAAGGACAGACCAAATCAAAACTAGGTACACCTGCTGCTAGAGCAGTAGTCGAAGCAATAGTTACCGAGAAGTTAAAATTCTTTCTTGAAGAAAATAAAATGGTAGCTACTAAAATAGTTGGAAAAGCTGTAAAAGGAAAAAAAGAAGCTAGAGAAGCTGCTAGAAAAGCAAGAGAAGAAACAAGAAAAGGAAAAGATAGTAAAAAAGACCGAAAGACTATTATCAGGAAAGTTAACTCCTGCTCAAAGTAAAAAAAGCAATGGAAAAAGAATTATTTATAGTAGAGGGAGATTCAGCAGGAGGCTCTGCTAAACAAGGTAGAGATAGAAAAGTACAAGCTAATTCTTCCACTTCGTGGTAAAGTATTAAATACTGAAAAACAAGAATGGAAGAAATATTTAAAAATGAAGAAATAAATACTCTAATTTATACAATAGGTGCAGGAGTAGGTAGTGACTTCAATGTAAAAGATATAAATTATGGTAAAGTAATAATAATGACTGATGCTGATGATGATGGTGCACATATACAATGTTTATTATTAACATTCTTCTATAGATATATGAAACCGCTTATTGAAGAAGGGCATCTATTTATAGCAATGCCACCACTATATAAAGTAACTAGTGGTAGTAAACACGTATATGCTTGGTCTAATGAAGAATTAAGAGAAGAAACAAAAGGAAAAACAAACTATAAAGTACAAAGATACAAAGGACTTGGTGAAATGAATGCTAACCAGTTATGGGAAACTACTATGGATCCAGAAGAAAGAAAGTTAATTAAAGTAAATATAACAGATGCAGCTCTTGCTGAAAAAAAAAGAGTATCAGTACTTATGGGGGAGATGCTGTAGAACCAAGAAAAAAATTGGATTGAAGAAAATGTTATATTCTCTCTTGAAGATGACTATAAAATAGCATAGGGAGGCATTATGAAGAAAAGATTACTTGGAGGAGCCTTAGTAGTGGGTATTCTACTACTAGCATTCCTATTAGGAAATACAGTATTTAGAATAGTTATGGCAATTACCTCTATACTAGGTTTAAAAGAACTAATAGATATCAAATACAAAAAAGAAAAATATACCAGTAATAAAAATAATATCTTATATATTACTTGGAATATTTATGTTAAATGGTATAGTATATAAATTAAATATTACCAGTATGATAATATTAACTCTATTATTATTAATATTACCAGTAATATTCTATAATGATAAAGATAAATACAATATCAATGATAGTATGTATTTTATAGGTATAATATTGTTACTAGGACTTGCTTTTAACAATATTAGTACTATGAGAGAAGTTAATATATATAAGTGTATCTATATATTTATAATATCATTTATTACCGATACATATGCTTTTATTGGAGGCAATTTAATAGGAAAACATAGATTTACTAGTATATCTCCTAAAAAACAATAGAAGGATGTATTATAGGAGTACTAGTAGGTACATTTATAGGTAGTATGTTTTATTTATCATTAATAGGTAGTATATCAGTACTAAAAATAATATTTATGTCATTAATACTTACTATATTAAGTGAAATGGGAGATTTAGTATTTAGTGCAATAAAAAAGATATTATGATAAAAAAGATTATTCAAATATAATACCTGGACATGGTGGTATATTAGATAGATTTGATAGTGTTATATTTGTATCATTAGGTATGAGTTTATTACTTAGTATTTTATAATAGGAGGAGGATAGTATGAATTTATTAAGTTTATTATATTTTGTACTAATATTAGGAGCAATAGTATTAGTTCATGAATTTGGACATTTTATATTTTCTAAATTATTTGGAGTATATGTCTATGAATTTTTCAATAGGTATGGGACCTAAAATATTCCATTTTAAAAAGAAAGGTGGAGAAACAGAATACTGTATTAGAGCTATACCAATAGGTGGTTTTGTATCACTAGCGGGTGAAGATGCTGATGATAATAGTAAGATTCCAAATAAAAGAAAATTATATTCTAAGCCAGTATGGCAAAGATTAATAATAATGATTGCTGGTGCAACATTTAATTTCTTATTTGCCTTTGTAATACTATTTGTATCAGCATTAATATATGGAAGCATTTCTACTAAACCAGTAGTAGCTAATGTAAGTGAAGGATATCCTGCTTATACTGCTGGTATTAAAGAAGGAGATACCATAGTATCAATAAACAAACAAAGAGTATCTAGTTGGAGTGAAGTACAATTATATATTCAAACATCTAAAGGTGAACAATTAAATATAGTATTGAAAGATAAATCAGGTACAAAAAAGAGAAGTAACATTAGTACCAGATAAAGTAGAAGATAAAGAAGGAAAATGTAAGTTATGTAGTAGGAATAGGACTAGATACCACAGTAAGAAAAGGATTAGGCGTTTCACTTAAACATGCAGTAGAAACGACTGCTAGTCTATATAAATTAATGATTACTACATTAAAAGAATTAGTAACAGGAAAATTCTCAGTTAAAGATTTATCAGGACCAGTAGGAATATACTCAGTAGTAGATAGTCAGTCTAAGAAAGGTTTTGAAAGTATCTTAAGTCTAGTAGCATATCTATCTATGAATGTTGGAGTAATAAACCTAATACCATTCCCAGCCTTTGATGGGGGAAGAGTATTATTCTTAATAATAGAAAAAATAAGAAGAAAACCAATTAAAGCAAAAAACAGAAGGAATGATAAACAGTATAGGCTTTTATACTATTAATGTTATTAATGGTATTTGTAACAATAAGTGATGTAATAAAACTATTCTAAGAAAGAGGGGTGCTCTAAATGAAAAAAAAAAAAGAATATTATTTTATTAATTATTGCAATAGTTATGTTTATTCTAGTAGGATCAACAATGGCATACTTTGGTTGGAGCAGCTCTGCAGAAAACAAAGATCAGTTAGTAGATGTAACAGTCGCAGGTGGTACTGGTTCGTGTGATAAACTATCAGACAACAATAAATTATTATATCCAACATCCACAAGAGAAAAGGGAAGAATATTAAAAGTAACTACTAAACAACAAATGGCTACAAATGCTTTTGTTACTTGGAATTTAGTAGTAAATAGTATAAATGAAACAACACTTACTACTTCAGGATTAAAACATAAATCATTTAAATATGAATTAGTAAATGACACAACAGGAGTATCTTATGGTACAGGTAGTTTTGAAAATGTAACTAATGGTACTACAATAACACTAAGTACAGATAAAGAAACATTAGATTATAATAAAGAATACACATTTATATTATATCTATGGATAGATGGTACTATAGGTAATAATCCATTAGATATGACTACTCAACCATATAACTTTGATTTAAACTGTAACATAACAGGTACAAGTACTAAGATAGTACCAACAGATACATATCAGTTAACAAATGGTGATGGTACTACATATACACCAACCTATACAGGTTCAGGAACAAAAGCAGTTAGGTCTACAGCTCCTCTAAGTAAATTTAGAGAGGTAAGGGTAGATGATACAGTTGTAGACAGCTCTAACTATACAATAACCGAAGGTTCAACAATAGTAACATTTAAAGAAAGTTATTTGGAAAAATTATCACCTGGATATCACACGTTGAAAATAATATCAGAAGATGGCTTTACTTCAGGAAAAATAACTATTGAAACCGCTGCAACATATATAACTGATTTATATAATAATGCTCCAAAAACAACTGTAATAAGCAATGATATTACTTATAATACAGCACCTTCAGTAAGACTTATGAATGATAGATTAGGTGGAACAACATCAGACCTAAATGGAGGTAATATTAGATTTTATGGTATTACTTCTAATTCCGAACAAAAGGCATATGCATGGAATAGTTATAACACGGCAATGATATTTTATCAAATAAGCCAAAATCTTTTCATTTCAAACCAAGCAATTTCCTCTAAAAGAAAATTGTATAACTACACTTTCTCAAGCCACAAATTGTACGTCTTCCTATGCCAGTTTAGGCTTTTCTAGTGTGGCAGAATGTGAAACAGGTCTACCTAATATTATAAGTCAAATAACTAATGGTGAAACAACATCAGTTGATGGTGTAAAACAATACCTTTGCTCTAGAGAAGTGAGTTCAACAGAGCCGGGTAATGTAAACAACTACATATATTTCAATTGTAATAATTATTCCAATCCGTCATCAAGTACATGTGAAATATGGCGAATAATAGGAGTGTTTGATGGTAAATTAAAAATAATTAGAAACAGCACAATTGGTGAACTAGCATGGGATAGTAATGGCATTGCAGCTTGGTCGACATCAACGTTACAAAAAATACTGAATGAAAATTATTATAAATGGAAACGAATTAAATTTTAAAATAAAAAAATGAAACTACAAGAAATATGATAACTAGTGTAAAATGGAATATAGGAACTTATTATAGTTCAAGAAACATATTTTCTAATGCTGCATACTCTAGCGAAATAACTAAAACTTGGTCTGGAAAAAATAGCATTACCAACTGTATCAGATTATTTATACTCTAATGATTTCTTAAGTTCAGCACCTGAAGATATATATATAGATATGTCATGTCAAAAAAAATAATAACTGGCTAAGTCAAAAAGTAGATAATTTTTGGTTTTTAAACATTGGTTCTTATTCTGATTCTGAAACTTATCCTTGGAACTTAAGTGGATATATATATTATGCAAATAATGCTAACAATACCTTTGGTATTTTGCCTACCCTTTATTTAAAGCCGGAATTAAAAATAAATTCTGGTGATGGTTCTGAAAGTAATCCATATACTTTAAAAAAGTATCTTAATTAATATAAAAAAATAAAATACATAAATTTAATACTTTATATTTTTTTAGTATATATATTATAATTAATAATACTTACCTTGGTAGGTATCTCTTTTTACCATTTCTTTATCAATATCATTAAGTAGGCAAAATTTCTTAATTAACCAAGTAGGTTCTACTAAAGTAGATACATCTGGATCAGAAGTAATTCTATGAATTACTATCTTAGGATTTAATAATTCTAACTGTTTAATAACTATATCTATATATTCTTCTTTAGATAATATATGAAAATGTTCTTTATTATATAAAGTTTCTAAAGGGGTATTTTTAACAATATTTAACATATGTATTTTAATACCTTGTATATCTAAAGTATTTAAATGTTTAACAGTATCTAACATCATATCTTCAGTTTCATAAGGTAAACCATTAATAATATGAACAACAACATCAATATTTCTATTTCTTAATTTCTTAACCATACTATCAAATTCTTCAAGTGTATGACCTCTATTAATTAGTTTAGAGGTCTTTTTCATGTATAGTTTGTAAACCAAGTTCAATAGTAAGATAAGTTCTTTTATTAAGTTCTTCTAAATAATCCAAAGTATCTTCAGTAATAGCATCACATCTAGTAGCGATAAATAATCCAATTACATTATCTATTTTTAATACTTCTTCATACTTAGATTTTAATACTTCAAGAGGAGCATAAGTATTAGTTCTCGCCTGAAAATAAGCAATATACCTACTATTAGGCCATTTCTTTTCTATAACATCCTTAACTTCATAAAACTGAGTAGTCAAATCCTTATTAGGATTACCACCATGTTCTCCAGAGCCACTCTTAGAACAATATATACAGCCACCATAACCTTTGGTACCATCAATATTAGGACAAGTAAAACCAGCATTCAAACTAACTTTAAATACTTTAGAATTAAATCTGTTTTTAAGATAATAATTCAAAGTATGATATCTTTTATTATCTAATGTATATTTAAACATTATTAGTCACCTCATGATATATTGTATCATAAAAAATAAAAAAAATACATAATAAATAATGGTGATACTATGTCTAATATAAAAAAGATATAATATATTTATATTATTATCTACTTTAGCTAGAAATATAGTAGAAGTATTTTCTTCAGTACTACTATATAAAATGGGCTACTCTCTAAAAGAAATACTACTATTTTATTCATTAGTATATTTAACTGGAGCCATAACTAGTACTATAGTAATCTATCTAACTAAAATATTAAAACCTAAATATATATTAATAGTATCCAGTATTATCTTTAGTGGTAGTTTCTATTATATGTCTATAATGGATAAAACATTCACTAATCTAATAATATTTAGTATTATCTATGGACTTGGAGCCTATACTTATCATACCATAAGACACTATTATGCTATTAAATCTATAAATAATCATGAAAGAAAAGAAATAGGTAGTATTTTAATATATACTAATATAGCCATAGTTCTGTCTTCAGTAATAGGTACTTATGTAGAAACTAAACTATCAAAAGTTAATACTAGCTATCATTGTAATAATAATATCAGTATTAGCGGTTATACCAATATTTAAATATGAGGATAGAACAAATAACAATAAAATAAAAATAGATAAAATAGAAAAAAAAATAAATTATTATTCTTTATATGTGAACAAGCTAAAGTAATAAACTTAAGTCTTCAGCCATTATATCTATATTTATTTATAAATAATACTATTAGTTATGTAGGAATATTTAATATAATTATGGGTATTAGTTCTTGTATCTTTATTTATTTTTTTGTTAGAAAAGTAGATGATAAAAAAATACTTTAAATATTTAAATATATTATTCTGTATCATATTAATATTAAAACTAAATATAAGTAATAAATACCTAGTACTAATCATAGCTTTATTTGAAGGACTAGGTATAAAGATATTTGAAATAGTATCCTCAGAAAATATATATAGTATAAAAGAAGATACTAATATTAAGGGATATCTATTAATCGTAGAAATAATATTCTGTATGATAAGAAGTATAATGTGTTTAATAGGATATTTTATTAATGATATAAAAATAATTCTTTATCTAACAATAGTATTAATATTTATAATAAGTTTTATAAAAAGAGATAATAAAGTGTAAAATATATGTAAAATAGTAATTTTACTCAAAAATATCTTTTGAAGGTAGTAAAAAAACAAAGTAAGGACTTTTAAAAATTTAAAGGTCTTTTTTCTTATCTTTTTTAATACTCAAAAACAAGTTTTAGTCATTTGCAATATATATTAGAACCTGCTAGTGTGTATTTATGGAGGCACAGAAATGAATTATTATAATGAAATAAAAAATGAACTAATAAACAATGAAGTATACAAAAGGGTAAAAGATTATTCAAAGAATAGAAATGAACTAAGTACTTATTATAATGTCGGTAAATTGTTAATTGAAGCTCAAGGCGGCGAAGATAGGGCTAGGTATGGTGATGGCTTAATAAAAGAGTACTCAGAAAGATTAACAAAAAAAAGAATTAGGCAAAGGATATTCAATTAGAAGTTTAAAGAACATGAGGAAGTTTTATTTGATATATCAAAAAGGGGCAGGCAATGCCTGCCCAATTGACATGGAGTCATTATTGCGAACTTTTATCATTAAAAGATATAAATGAAATCAATTATTATATAGATATTTCTATAAAGCAAAATCTATCTTATAGAAAATTAAAAGAAAAATAAAATCTAAAGAATATCAGAGACTAGATAATAATACAAAATTAAAGTTAATAAATAAAGAAGAAACAGTAGTAAGTGATTTTATAAAGAATCCCATAGTTATAAAGAATAAATACAACATAGATAAAGAAGAAATAACTGAAAAAATATTAAAAAAATTAATACTCGAAGATTTAGATAATTTTCTAAAAGAATTAGGTACAGGTTTCTCATACATAGAAAACGAATACAAAATCAAAGTAGGTAATACCTATAACTATATAGATATATTACTATTTAATTATATTTATAAGGTTGCTTTGTAGTAATAGAATTAAAAGTAACAGAGTTAAAGAAAGAACATATCGGCCAAATACAAATATATATGAACTATGTAGATAAAAATATTAAAACCATAAATCAAGATAAAACTATTGGGGTAATAATTTGTAAGAAAGATAATGGCTATTACATAGAGTATTCTAGTGATAACAGAATATTTTCTAAAAATTACATATTGTCTTAGGAGGCACAGAAATGAATTATTATAATGAAATAAAAAACGAACTAATAAACAACGAAGTATATAAAAGGGTAAAAAGATTATTCAAAGAATAGAAATGAACTTAGTACTTATTATAATGTCGGTAAATTGTTAATTGAAGCTCAAGGCGGCGAAGATAGGGCTAGGTATGGAGAAAGTCTAATAAAGGAATATTCCAATAAATTAATCACTGAGGTTGGGAAAAAATATAATTATAAAACATTGTTAAAAATGAGAAAGTTCTATTTGGTGTTTAAGAATTTCTCGACACTGTCGCGACATTTGACATGGAGTCATCATTGCGAACTTTTGACATTTGATAATGTTGATGAAATTAACTATTACATAAAGCAAACCGGAGATTATAATTTAAGTGTTAGAGAGTTAAGAGAAAAAATAAAATCCAAAGAATATCAAAGATAAGTAGCTTATTAACAATTTAAAACATATGAGCTAATTTTTATTTGCTATGAGAAAAAAGGTGCGCCACTGGCACACTAATTACAATTACTAAACTAATATTAAATATATACCTCTCTCTTATATATAATAGATATGTAGATATATTGTTGTTAGACTATAGGCTAACAACAACACTCTATAGACCTTAGGCTATAGAGTGATTATACAATATTATCCAAATATAACTTATATACCTTATCAAAATCAATAATATCAAAAACATTCTCTAAGTATTTCTTTCTTAAATAAGTATACTTTAAATAATAAGCATGTTCCCATACATCAATAGTCATAATAGGAGTAAAACCATAATAATAAGGGAGTATCCTGATTAGAAGTATTAATAATTCTAAGTTTATTATTCTTATCCATTACTAAAAAAAGTATATCCACTACCTTTAACTTCCATAGCCATATCAATAAATTCCTCTTTAAATAAAGAGAAAGAACCAAAATATTTATTAATTAGATTAAGAAGTTCTATAGGTATATCTTTCTTCTTATTAGTCAAATTATAAAAAAAATATAGGCTATGATTTAAATATCCTCCTAGATTAAATAGTATCTCATCTCTATTCTCTATAGGTAATATATCAATATGCTTAGCTAAATATATAGGAGAGTCTTTATAATCATAATTAATATCATTTAAATATTTATTTAACTTATCAGTATAATTTCTATAATGAGCATTATAATGAAGATCTAGTGTTCTATCATCAATATAGGGATCTAAACTCTTATAATCTAAAGTAATTCTTTTATATTCCATATATCATTCACCAATACATTATATTATTACTTCCCATAATTTACCACATTTATTTGATAATTTAACCAAATAAAATTAATATAATTAAATCAAGGAAAGAGGTGATAGATGATTAGATAAGAAAAAAATTAATTTTGTGTTATACTATATTTAGGAAGTGATATATATGAAAACAATAGCACTAGTAGAGGATGAAAAAGATTTGAATAATCTAATAAGAACATATCTAGAAAAAAGAAGGCTATAATGTAGTATCCTATTATGATGGAGAGAGTACTATAAATAATATAAATAAAGATGTAGATTTATGGATATTAGATATAATGCTTGGAGATACCATTAGTGGATATGACATTATAAAGAAAATCCGTGAGGATAATCCCGATGTACCAGTAATATTTACATCCGCGAGAGATAAAGATCTAGATAAAATAATCGGTTTAGAATTAGGAAGTGATGATTATATTGCTAAACCATATTCTCCTAAAGAACTAGTACTTAGAGTAAATAATATCATAAGAAGAGTTTACTCCAAAGATAAACAAAAACTTACCTATAAAGATTATACTATAGACTTTGAAAAAAGAATGGTACTTCACAAAGGTGAAAGTATAAATCTAACTACTTTAGAGTTTGATTTACTCTATATGTTCGTTACCAATATAAATAAGTCCTTCTCAAGGGATGATATTCTAAACAACATTTGGGGAGAAAACTATTTTGGTACTGATAGAGTAGTAGATGATCTTATAAGAAGACTAAGAAAGAAAATGCCAGAATTAGATATAAATACAATCTATGGCTATGGGTATAGATTATTATGAGAAAACCTAATCTTACAGAACAATTACTATTTATTTGTATAGTAATAGTGGTAATAATGATAATATCACTAGGAATAATATTACCTAGAAACCTATTACCAATATATATGAAGATAATTTATATAACTATCTTGGTGAATCTTTAAATATATTGGATAGTCCTGAGAATAGTAAAATAAATAGTGAGGTAGCTTATATATATGTTAATAAATGAAAATATATATATATCAAATAACTTAAATAAAGTATTAGGATTAGATTCTCCTAAAGAAATTCTAAGTAAAATAAATAAGGAAGAAGGAAAATTTCTCTATAACAAGAAAGTATATTATTATAGTACTATTACTTCAAATAATACTAAGAAAATAGCACTTACTGGTAGTAGTTATATAAATGATATGCGTATATCAATATTTAAGATAATCCTTCTTGTAGTAGGTATAACCTTTATAATAGTATCAATGGTAATCCTAATATGGTCTAATAGCTTAGTTAATAGAATAAAAAAAATTAAAAGAAAAAAATAGATAACTTGAATAACGATAACTATAATCATAAGATAAAATATGATTATGAAGATGAAATATCTACCCTTGAGGTAGCTTTGGAGAAAATGCGTGTATATTTGAAAGAAGAAGAAGAATATAAAAATCAAATGTACCAGAACATTTCCCATGATTTTAAGACTCCTATCACAGTAATGAAATCCTATATCGAAGCATTCGAAGATGGTGTAATAACAGATAAAGAAGCCGTAAAAGTATCTAAAGAGCAGTTATCAAAATTAGAAGGTAAAGTTCACTCCTTATTGTACCTTAATAAATTAAACTATTTCAAAGACAAAAAAAAAAGATATTATAAAAGAAAGGTGTGATGTCAGTAAAGTAGTCTTTGATTCAGTTGATAAATTCTCTTTAGTAAGAAATGATGTTAAATTCACTTTAGATATTGATGAAAAAAAAAATACTATCTTTAAAGGTAGTAGTGCGATGTGGGAAGCAATTATAGATAATATATTAAATAACTTTATTAGATATGCTAATAAAGAAATAAAAGATAACCATAAAAAATAATAAGATAATTCTATTTAATGATGGACCAAATATTGATAAAGATGTATTAAATAATATCTTTTCTCCTTTTTGAAAAGGGGGTTAATGGTGTGTTTGGTTTGGGATTATCTATTGTAAAGAAAACACTTACATTCTTAAATTATGACATTAACATTCAAAATACTAAAAATGGTGTTAAGTTTATAATAAGTTAAGAACTCTTATTTTAGGGTTCTTTTTCTTTATGTATTCTATTAAGCCTTATTCTAAGTCTTAATAGTGTTTATTTGAGCCAAAGTATTGCCCTAAAATAAATATATCAGCCATATCTATCATATAGAAGAGGGGGTAATATACTAGGAAATAAAAAAAAAGATTACTCTTCTTCAATAGCTCCTGTTGGACAAGATTCTAAGGCAGTATTTGATTCTTCTTCATGTTCTTCCGCTACTGGGGTTTCAATAACCTTAGCTAAATTATCATCATCAAAATCAAATACATCTTCACATAGACTAACACATTGTCCACATCCAATACATTTATCTTTATTAATTTTTTAATTTCATAATCATACCTTCTTTCTATTTAATTATATCAAAATCAAATAAAAAATCAACATAAAATCTTTTTATTTATCAAAAAAATATGTTATTATATTAATAGTAGAGGTAGAGCAATATGGAAAGTAGAATGGAAAAAATATTATAAAGAAGATTTAAGTGAATTTAATAGAATTAAGAAAAACGAAAAACTATATAAAGATATTTCTTCTGAAATATCTGAACTAGATAATTTACCAATACCTGATAATTCCAATGAAATAGATATAAATGGTTTAAGAGAAATAGTTTCCAGTAGAGACGAATATCGAAAAGCTAAAGAATTAGGGAGAACAGTTACCCTTCCAAAAAGGGAAGTAACAAATGCAGCACCAAAAGAGAGTAGTAGAATATATGATATTAATGTTCTACTTGAAAATGCTAAAAATGAAATAAATAAAAATGCTGAAGCTAATAAAGAAGAGCCTAAAATAAATACTAACTTTTTAACTAATCTTGAGGATGCTAATATACCATATGTTCCTGAAGCAGATGATGCTATGGAACTTTCAGAAGAAGTACCAAAAGAGGATAAAGATAAAAAAGAAAAAGTAATACTAATTCACTTCCACTTGATATACTTGTAGACTTAAAAGGTGATGATAACACTGTAGTAACAGATCCTATTGTTAAAGAAGAAGTTACTATGATAAAGAAAATAAAAGAAGGAGAAACCTTTTATAGTGGTTCATTTAATTTTAGTAAAAAAAGATTTTGATGAAGATGATGATGATGAAAAATTATTTGAAGAAAAATCTCATAATGGAATAAAGATATTCTTCTTAATATTTGGACTTCTTGTACTAGGAGCAGCCTTATATTTTATCATTACTAGATATGTATTATAAATAAAATTAAATTGATAGCTTAGGCTATCTTTTTACATAAAATAAAAAAATAATAAAATTATTCTAAAAAAATAATGTTAAAAAAATTAAAAGTGTGGTAAAATATATTATAGGTAGGAAAGGTGGTAACATATGGATAGTGTCTTTTTAATTACTATATCAGCTTTTATATTGGCAGTTATCCTTATAATTATTACTATTGTTATAATTAAAAGTAATCAGAATAAAAAAATATAAAAAAAAGAAATAGAAGAATTAGATATTGAAAAAAGAATAGCCTACTTGGGGTTCCGGTACTTAGTGAGATAACAAAGGTTAAAGAATTAGTAAAAACTGATAATTTAAAGGAAAAGATGGAAGACTGGGATAATACTTTTAAAATTAATAAGGGATGAAGCAATACCTAGTATTACTGATTCAATATCTGATGCTGACTTTTTAATAGATAGAAAAAGAATACAAACAAGCTATAAGAAAAATGGCTAATATTGAAATGGAACTACGTGTACTAAAGAAAAAAGACAGATAAGTTGCTTGAAGAAGTTCAGTTAATAACTAAATCTGAAGAGAGAAATAGAACTCTTATTACTAAATTGAAAATAGTATATCGTGAGCAGCAGAATAAATTTGAAAGAACTAAAAAAAAGAATTTGGTGTAATTACAGCTTCAATGGAAGAAGAGTTTAGTAGAATAGATAAACTATTTGCCAACGGAATTTGAAAGAGCTATGGATAATAATGATTATGTTTCTGTAGAAAAGAAAAAATAGTTCTTTTAGATGATAAGATTAAAAGAATGGATAAATTACTTGCAGACGTTCCTACAATTGTCTTAATGGCTACTGTTGTTATGCCAAATAAAATAGAGGATACTATAATATATTATAATAGAATGCGAAGAGATGGTTATCCACTAGATTATTTAAATGTTGAATATAATATTAAAGAAATAAAAGATAAAATAAATAAAATTATTGAAAATTTAAAGAACTTGGAGATGAATGATTCAATAATAGAATTAAAAACTTTTATTGAATATTTTAATGAATTATATAATGATTTTGATAAAGAAAAAAGAATGTAAGGATTTATTTAGACAAAATATTAAAGAACTCGGGTATAGAATAGACAATATTAATAAAGTAGTAAGAGATATATATCTTCAAATAGATGATATAAAATATAATTATAATTTATCAAATGAAGATATTAATAAATTTAGTATTCTTAATAAGAATTTAGAAAAAATTAATCAAGATTATAAAATATTAGTTGATCAGGGTAAAATGAAAACATTTGCCTACTCTAAACTAGTTGATGAATTAGATGGATTGTCACTAAAATTATCTAGATTACAGGATGATTTGGATTATCAGTTAAGATCAATTACTAGCATGAAAGATGATGAAACAAGAGCAAGAGAACAGTTAAATACAATTGAAGACTTATTAAAGAAGTCAAAATATCGTCTAAAAGATTATAAAATACCAGTAATTCCAAGTAGTTATTATATAGAACTTACTGAGGCACAAGATGCTATAAGAGAAATAGTAAAAGAATTAGATAAGAAACCAATCGTTATTAAGATACTTAATATAAGGGTAGATACTGCTAGAGACTTAGTATTTAAAATATATAATAAGACAAATGATATGATTAAGATTGTTGATATGGCTGAAAAAGATGATAGTTTATGGGAATAGATATCGTAGTAGTTATGAAGAAATAGATATTGCTCTTACTAAAGCAGAAGAGTTATTTAGAAGAGGAAAGTATAAAGAATCTTTGGATTTATCTACGAAGAGTATAAGTTTTATAGATAAAAATATTATAGATAGTGATTAATTGTTGATTTTTTAAGTTATTTATGATATTCTTATATTAGAGTAAATAGGGAGGAAAAAAATATGCAAACAGTAGTAGATTTTTTATTAGAATATTATGTGTGGGTTTTGATTGTATTAGTTATTCTTTTAATTACAGTAGTTGGTTTTCTCGCAGATACTAAAAAGAAAAAAGAAATTAAGAGAAAAAAAAAAGGAAAGAGAAGCTGCAAGTGATAATAGTATGCCTACTAATGATTTAAATATGATGAATCAAGGTATGGATATGAATTATAATGCAATGAATCAAAATATGAATATGGGCTATAATGGTATGATGATGAATCAAAACCTTAATGACATGATGAGCCATAATACTGATAATATGGATGAATAATAACATGTTAAACAATAATATGATGATGAATAATCAAGATATGAATATGTCAAATAATATGGCACAGAATATAAATCAAAATATGAATACGATGGAGAATATGCCTGAAAGTATGAATAATAATATGAATCAAGGTGTAAATTCAAATATAAATACAATGGGAATAAACATGAATAATAATTTTGAAAATAATCCTAATGTAACAAATAATGCACCTGAAGTAAATCAAAATATGAATAATAATGATTCTTTCTTTATTCCAGCTTCAGAGCAGACACCAAAATTTGAACCAAGAGAGGTATCAATACCAAAACCTGTTGAACCAACACCAATATTAAATAATGGAATAAATAGCGGTGTAGCTCCTGTTACAGAACCAAGAGAGGTACCAAGTATGCAAAGTAGCATACCAAATCCTATGCCTAGTGTAGCACCACAAATGACAGTACCTACACCAGAACCAATGCAAAATTCTATTTCAGAGGCAACTACTTGGTGTTCAAATGGGTGGAGTTACTCCAACACCAATACCAAATACTATGCCACAAATGGCAGGACCAAGTGTAATACCAAATGTTAATATTCCTAGTGCTCCAGTAGTAGAGCCAATGAATCAAGCAAATACAAACAATATGCCAAATAATATGATAAATAATGTTCCAAATGGTGTTCCTAATACAATGCCAAATATGAATCAAATGCCACAGGAGCCAGTAAACAATATGAATGGTTATACCAATAATTTAGTGCAGGGTGGATCAAACTTTGTAATGAATGGTAATGTACCGAATAATCAAAATAATGGTAATTGGAATCTATAAGATTTAGTTAATCTAAATCCTTTCTATCTTAAGGAGGTATTTAAATGAATTATGATGATGATAAAAAATTAGAAAATGTTACACCATATAGGGCTACTGGTAATTTAAATACCGCAATTAGTAATCCTAGTATAGATATAAATGATACTATGGATGTTAATATAAAATCAGTAAATACAGTTCAAAATAATCAGGTTAATACAACTAATAGTATACCACTTACAAATAATCAAAAAAATACTATGAATCAAAATTCAGTTAATATGCAGAATCAATATAACAACATATATGAAACTAATAGTCAAAATACTACTAATAATCAGAATGTTAATAATACAAATGTAAAGAAAACTTATGTAACAACTGATAACAAACCTAAAAAAAAGAAGTTCGATTTAAATCTTACTAAAGAATTTAAAATAGCACTTCTTATCATAGTAATCTTATTTGTATTTGTATTTATATTAGATTTATTACCAAAATTATTTTAAATGTTTTTTTGGATAATGAAATAATTAAATCAAAGTTATCATCATTAGCCATAATATTTTTATGTAACTCATGACATTTATCGCAGCTATAAATAATCTTATAGCTGTTTTTAAATTTCTCTATACCAATTGGTCTCATTAGTCCTTTGCAGGTATTTTCTCTATCACCAGGATTAATATCTAGATGTTTAGAATATAAACAGAATGGACAGTGATCTCTAGCGGTATATCCAAGCCTAGTAACTTCTTTACCACAATTTTCACAAATAAAACTTTCATCAATCATATTAAACTTTTTCATGATACAATTATAACAAAATATAATAAAAATATCAATAAAAACACCATATGGTGTTTTAATAATATACTGGATAATTAGGATATGGAGGATATGGATTATATGGTACTGGATATGGTCTAGGATAAAAAAGCAGGAGCTAAAAAGGCCTCCGGTTATTCCCCTAATAGAAATGGTCCAAAAAAATCCCCCACCAAATCTATCTCCATTCATTGGCATTGGTCTTAACATTCTTCTGTTATACATAAAATAGTCTCCTTTCTCTATATTATATTTAAAAACATTAATCATGTGAAAAAGACTTTATTTATTTTTTAATATTTAGTATAATATATAAATGGAGGTTTAATATGGATGAAATAATAATTAAGAGTGATGATCTTCTAGTAATGACTTTAATCAATTATTTTATTACTGAAAAGAATTATAATCCAATGATTATACATGGATTAAATGATGAAATATGGTTAGAAAATTTAAATGAAAATTATAAAATAGTTAGAATAGTATCACATCATATTCATAATAAGGAACAATTAGATTTTGATAAATTTAAACTTAGTAGAATAGTGAAACAAGTTAAAAAAAACTTTATCTTTTAAAGTTAAAGTACTTAGTATATATACGGATATTGAAGATGAAAAAATACTTAATAATGATGATGTATTAATAACTAAAGAAAAAAAAAGATATAAATAATCCAAAATTAGTAAGTGCTTTTCCAGATATTGTTGAAAAGACAAATAGAAAAAGAAGATGGCTTGGAATATTTTATTAAAGTAACTGATAATATTAATCAAAAGAATGAAAGTAGGAGTAAAATTGCTGAAAAATATTTTCATATAAACAACCTATAGTTACC